>Ga0213861_10000633_pt1 | contig 31046 bp, 25 predicted proteins | sample PICome_4_FD_160110 | JGI IMG/M metagenome (GOLD analysis project Ga0213861, IMG submission 160110) | Coastal seawater microbial communities near Pivers Island, North Carolina, United States - PICO131 | ecosystem: Environmental > Aquatic > Marine > Coastal | place: USA: North Carolina... | reverse complement strand
ACCTGCCGAAGTTGATGCAGATAGAGAATGCCAGTGTGGTGGAATTGGTAGACACACGGGATTCAAAATCCCGCGCCCTTAAAAGCGTGCCGGTTCGAGTCCGGCCACTGGTACCAAGCATGGTCTCAAGCCCTTGTAATCACTAGACTACAAGGGCTTTTTTGTGCCTAATCCTATAAATTCCTGCCAAAAACATGTAGTGAAAAAATATGATTGAGCCTCATGCGTAAATAGAAAAATATTTGTTTCTATTTCAATCGAAAAATAATTTATAAACTAACACAAGGAAAAGAGGGATATTCCAGAACAGTAAAGGAGTAAATATATGTTCAAGAGGCACATTTACCAACAGATCCTCACTCATGAATTCAAATGGAATCTTTTTGAGAATCAGATAGGTGGACACAACCTGTAAAAGTCCAACAATTGAGATTGAAAGGGAAATGAACAAGAGGGATTTGAAGGTTAGCATCTTTTTTAAAAAATCTTTCACCACCCAAATCCCTCAACACAACCTATAATTAACAATTTTTCTCTTTCTTACACTTCTTCAACCGAGCTTTCTCTCGTTTTTTGATATCTTTCTTAAAGCGTTTTACCTGTTTACGGTCAACAATTGATGCAATCGCCCCTTTCTCAATATTTCCCTCTAAAATCTTACCGATAGAATATTTCGACTTAGCATCGGTAATCTCCACCGCACCTACATATGTCTCGTCCTGTCCCAACATTTCGCCGGTATCTGGATCCATGAATCCTTCACCTAACTCGATTATTTTTAAAACAGTGCCGTCTGCGACAGATGGAGGGCCATAATTCACATAGGCTTGACCTTTGGAAACATTAATGACTTTAATCGGAAAGATTTCTACGGCTATCAAGGCAGCCACTGCATTAGCAGTGAGTCTTTGAACAGCTCCTAAAGGGTCCGCTTCTTCTTGTGCGGTTGCGAAACCTTCCATTGCAAAAGCGGTACCACCCTTAGCTTCTTTTTCAACAGTTTTTGAGATTCGTATAGATCCTGAAGATGCATCAACAACTCTTATATCCACAGCCATTTCTGATCCCTTACCTCCGGCAGCAACTCCAGCTATCGCAATACCACTTGATTTTTTGCCAAGTTTAGTAATCGAGCCATAAACAAGATAATCCACCCCATCCAAACCACTTATCTCGCCAGTACTGAGAGCTTGCTCTCCAAGAATTTCATCCATCCTGGATCTCTCCATAAGGTCAAACTTATTTGTTTGAGATATAGCCGTCTCGAGCATGGTTTGAAAGGAAACAGGATTGCCTCCTACAGTACTTGTAATCTCTCCAATCGCCACTATTGGTTTGTTGTCGGCTAATACATCAAAAGTCAATACACCGAGAAACAGCACTTTAATAAAAACATCTTTAAGGTTACCTATCATATCTTCCTTCCCTTCTTTTTTCGTTGCTGTGAGGGCACATTTTTTGTGCCAGTTTTATCTTTAACTATTCTCGCTATTTGCCCTTTCTCCGGAATATCTCCTGAAACGACCATGGCCTTTGAAAATTTTTCCAGCGACTCAGTTACTTCCACTATCCCGATTGTTTTCTCAGTCGAACCAAGATCCAGGCCAGTGGCTTCGTCAATTAACGACTCCCCTGGCTGAACTATTTTTAGCCTGTCCCCTTGAGTCAAAAGAGCCTCCCCGTAATTTATGTATGCGCAGCACTTATCACTCCCGTCCTCTCTGAAAGTGATAACCTCTATCGGGAAAATACTTTCAGCAATTGCTGCAGCTACTTGTTTGGCAGCTTTTCTTTGAACATCAGCAAGGGGATCTGCAGCTGAATCGCCAGTCGAAATACCTTTTGTGGCCATTCCAGAGCCAGTCTGCATACTCACGTCAATGGTCTCAGCTTTGACAATCTCTCCGTTTGTTGCATCAACAACCCTAAGGTCGATTCCAAATTCCGCTACAACTTTAACGGTTGCAAATTTTCCAGTAGAGATCTCTTTCTTTTTAGAGCCAAATTTTGTTATCGACCCGTAAACCAAATAATCTACAGCTCCAACTTTCACTACGGTTCCAGCATCGGAAAACTCTCCCTGAAGTACTTGTTCGCCTAGAATTTCATCCAGCCTATTTCTTTCCATTATCTTAAATCGTCCAACTTTGACCATCTGAGTTTCTAGCATGGTCTGGAAATTACCAGATTTGGAGTCTTTGTACTGGTAATAATTTTTACTGTCGACACCTGATGTGATTTCTGTGATTCCAATAATTGGTAAATCAGCCGCTACGACTCGGGAAGCTAGTAATAGCACCAACGCAGAAGCAACGATACATGATCGTCCCAATCTATTAATTCTTTCCATGTCACTATCCTTATAAAATTATCAATTCGCAGACCCTTGCCTTTTCATGAGAGCTTTATCTTTTCTTTTCCTAAAAACATCATTTAATGCGAGGAGCGCGAGTTTGACCATAAAGTTAATACTGAGCTGTGACAATAACTCAGTATAGGCATTTCTGTCAATTCAGATTTGAGAAAGTTAATGGACTTTATTTAAACGTAAACCCCCATACCATGGGCTAAAAACGCTATTCATTAACACATTGTTGTAAGTATTTAAATTAGTAAGTAATCCATTTAGTAGGGGGTGCTTTTGGGAGGCAGTGTAATGATGTGAAAAAAGAACTTATAAATACCTAGAGAGACTCTCACTCCTTACACCTGAAGGCCATCACATTATCATCCAAGGTTGCTTCCAAAGTGATTAAATTCTTGTGGATATCCAAAGAATCTTGATAGAGTTTTCTCATTATTTTTGACTGAGCGATACCAGTGGAGTCGTAGTTGAGTAGATGCTGACTCATCCTTCTCTCTGCATCTGACCACCCTGCAATTGACGCTATGGTTAATACAGATACTCCAGCCTCTTGCGCATTAATTTTAAAAGTATGGCGTAGGCAAGATAAACTCGATCTGTCACTTGGACCAACCGAGAATCACCAAACATAGAAACATTCTCGCGCAACTCTTTACTCTCTGGCACACCGAAAATATTAGTTGATGTGCTGGCGAAGCTACAATAAACACCCAGCCCCAAAATAAGTACGAATCTTAGCAATTTCGTTATTTACTCCCAGTTAATTAATGCAACCATCAAAAATACTGAATTATCCCCTTACCAAAATAACCGAAGCCTTTAACCAATATAATTCAAGGGTACGGCTAACCAAAATAAAAAATAAAGCTAAACAGCACATCAGGATATCAATATGAAGTACGTCCTGTATTGATTTTTATTGGGGACTGGTAATATAGAAATCTGCTAAATAATTTTTCAGTTTAATAAGGGACCCATCATGCCCAATGTAACTTCCTCTGTTGGGGCCCTAAAAGCTTCTCCATTACCCAACGGCGCCTATCTGCTCAAAGAAGTAGAATTGACAGAGAAGGGCCAGGTAACCGTGCAGCTGCGCGATCAATTAAAAATCTATACAAACAATCGCTTTATGTTTGCTTTTATACATCCTGAGTATGGTATTGATGTTGGTGCTGGCATAGCAACCTGGAAAAATGGTGTGATGGTGGAGGAGCCCAGAGTTAACCAGAAAGGTACGGTAGGTGGTCTTAGCTTTGATATTGATATCAAACATACCCCCGCAGGATTTTCACAGACGCTTATAGGAATGACTTACGAAGATGGCCGCTGTTTAGATATGGTGGAGTCTTGGGTTAGAGCCTCAAATACGACCTCACTCTTTGATGGTTTATGGCAGCTAAAAGAAGCCAATCGTGTTAAAACTAAAATCATCGGTGGCGGCCATTTTATTTGCCTTGAGACAAATTACAAAGAAGGCATATCAAACGCAGCTTTTTGGTTTGGCACTTGTATATTTAACAATGATATTGAAGCGTTAGAGACAGTCCTGTCCAGTTCAAATCAAAAATATATTGGTGCTCATCAAACCTTAAGAGTAGCATTAACTGACGATGAGAATTTTAGCCAATCTATTATTTTAGATGGCGCTGAAGTTATCGAATTTTTCCAGCGAATATAGAGCTCAAGACAAAATCACTCCCTTACTGTTAAAAAAAATCCTCCATTTAAATTTCCTTAACAACAGCATTGCTGAGACAGAAAAAAGAGTATTAGTAAGTATTTTTCAGTCCCACTCAATAGGCTAACCTACTGTTCTTTTTTATCAGTAACTTGTCGTATTTAAACTACACACTCTGTGGCAAGACGCTAAATCAATTCTGAGATTCCGCCATCACAAAATGTTCGAGTTGTAATAATTGATTTTCAGAAAGAGCTCTTCCAACAGGGGCGAAGTATCGCGAGTTGAGATCCTTCATAGTTACGTTTTCTTTAACCGAATAACCATGCTGTGAAAGAACGTTTTCTATTTCTTCAGCACTGTAGAACGATATCCAAGGCTCACCTACCTTCGCTGATCCATACATTATTAATTTAGCTCGTTTTTCAGCATTTGGATAACCCTTCCCAAAGCAAGCCTCAGGATTTTTATCGAAAAGGTCACTGACATACGAAATAAAAAAAGTTGAACTCGCTCTTTGGGTAAGCGCAGCCACTTCTTTGATCGTTGAACTCAAAGCTTCTTTAGTGATGTACTGCGAGACACCCTCGAGCGTAAAGACGGTGGATTTGTTTTGATCAAAACCTGCATTTATAAGTTGTTCAGTCAAGGTCTGGTGAGTGAAATCAACAGCCACATAAGTCATATTTTCTAAATTGGATAATTCTTCGGGAAGTTTAGAGCGCTTTCTAGCCTGAACTTCAGGCTGATCCACTTCAAAAATTCTAAGTGAAGACGGAAGTTCAAGCCGATGGGCTCGGGAATCATACCCCGCTCCAAGAATGACATATTGCTCAACTCCACTGGCAGAATTTTTTTTAACTAGATCATCGATAAAGCGCGTACGCGAAATTAGATGTTCGTGAAAACCGGGTACAAGTTTTTGAGCTAACCAGACGTTGAGCCTATGCCCCATAAATTTGATAACGCTAGCACCTAATACAAACCTATCCGCGTAAGGATCATTTATGATACGTTCCTCAGGCTCGGCTAGAGTTTCTATCAAACGTTGCTTCGCTACCCCCTGGGCTGTAGCGTCTTTTCTAAAAATTGATTCACTCATAACTGCCCTCATGTCGACTCAGTGATTGCAGCCCCTAACACCTCTGTATTTGCAAGATGTGTATAATACTTTGTAAGGCCTTTGTATGAGATGCATTCCTTTGACCCTACTATTTTCCTTGAAAAAACCACTGAATCCCTTTGATCCTTACAACCTTTGAATTTAAATTATAACATCTAACTTTTAGGATTCTTAAGTCAAATAGAAGAGATTCTCGATGAGTTGAGACTCCTTTTGTCACGTTTAGTATTAATCGTCTATGGAGCTACCGGATTTACGAGCCAGTTGTTCGCTACCTATGATGATGGTTGGAGTATGGTATAGATATAGAGTGACAGCTAAAACAAAACTAATCGCCTCGGCAACTGAAATAGCGGCGACAAAACGGTAATCCGATAGCAGCATATAAAACAGAATCAGCAATCCCGCTGGCATAATCAAACTGCGGCAGCTAGCCACTAGCGCCGATTGAAATGGCCGATGCACTGCCGTGAGGTATCCAGATATCAACATAGTAAAACCGGCAAAAATAAACACCGGCCAAATATAAGCAACAAACTCTAATGCCAATGCCAGAGTTTCGCTATCTCGCTCAACATCGATAAACAGGCCGATCAGTGATTCACTACCGGCGACCAATAGACTGATAATAACTGCACTGACCCCAAAAATCATGATCCCGGCGATATGCAAGAATGCGTGGATTCTCTCATGGTTTCGTGCACCAAAATTTTGCGAAATAATTACCTGAATAGAGTCGGAAATAGCGAAGTAAGCCATAAATCCGACAAACAGCAAATAATTGACCAAGGTAATCGCTGCCACCCCGGTGACTCCCGCTCGCTGAATAAGCATCCAATTAAAAATAAAGCCAATCAGCGCGCCAGACACTTCATTAATAAATTCAGAGATACCGTTATAGGCAGCCTGAAAGACCTCACGCCAGTTGTTTTGGCGTAAGCCAAAAGATATTTTCCGTTGTGGGTGGACAAAATAAAACAGCATTACCGCAAGGGACATTACCTCTGAGAGTCCCGTTGCCAGTGCTGCGCCAGTCAGTCCCCAGCCATAGACAGCGATAAACAGATAGTCCAGTATAATATTGACCGCTGCACCTATGGCGAGTGCCAAGGCTGCTAAATTGGGAAAGCCATCCAGGCGAATAAAGAAATATATTTGGATCACAATAAACTGGAAGAACAGAAAAGGGAAAATAATCCGGTAATATTCACTCATCACCGGAAAAAGTGTCTCATCGGCCCCCAGGCTAACAAAGATCTCAGTCTCAAATATAAGCCCCAAGGCAATCACGATCAGGCCATAAACAACCATAAACATCAGGGTTTTGCTAAAAATTGCCGATGCTGCAGGGGTATTTTCCTCACCTAGATACTTGCCGCCACGCACAGAGCCGCCAATGGATATCATCATGCTAACGCCGAATAGCAGCGTGGTAATGGGAATAATAAGATTGACTGCTGCCAGCGCAGTCACTCCCTCATAGTTGCCGATAAACATACCATCCACCAATGAGCCAGACGTCATGGCAATCATGCCCAGCAAAGAAGGCATCATGTACCTTATGAAGGTTGGAACTATAGGGCCCTCAAGAGCATCATTATCTGCGGAGGAATCGGTATTCATGGGGTCATTTTAGCCTACTTTACTTATTTAAATGCTATTACCGGTACTTGTACTATGTAAAAGCAACTCCGGATTAAAAACCTGATTGATAGGCAACATTTGCATCAAAGTTTGGGTCGAAATATTTTGCAGTATAAAATCATACTTTAGCAAGCCTTACAGCATGTCGAATGACATGTGTAAAGATAAATAGTATCATTAGGCTAGCTCTTAATAAATCCGTAATCCATCGAGGAGACTTCTTTTGGCTACCGAAACTAGTTTACTAGTGCTACTTCCATCGCTTTTCACAGTTGTTACCGCCATATTGAGCCGTCGGCCCATAGAATCATTACTGGCAGGCGTGTTTGTTGGATTATTATTGCTCGAACCGGCTGCCGCTCTGAGTAACTTCTCCTCCATACTGCTCGACGTGATGATGGATGAAACCATCGCCTGGATCATTATTGTCTGCGGACTAATGGGCAGTTTGATTACCTTGTTGATGAGAGTGGGAGCAGCCAATGCCTTTAGCCGCGCACTCTCATCAAAGGCCAAAAGCTCAAAAAGCGCCCTGCTTTACGCCTGGCTGTTGGGTGTGGTTGTGTTTATCGACGATTATCTTAATGCCCTTGCCGTCGGCTCATCGATGCGCAAGGTCACGGATAAGTTTAAAGTGTCGCGAGAGATGCTTGCCTATGTAGTGGATTCTACGGCAGCCCCTATCTGCGTGCTAGTGCCGGTGTCTACTTGGGCTGTATTTTATGCCGGTTTATTTACGGACTCAGGTTATGCTGAATCAGGACAGGGATTGACCCTCTATATTAGTGCTATTCCCTATATGGTATATCCTATAGTAGCGTTCTTTTTAGTACCTTTAGTCGCGGTAGGCATTGTGCCCGCACTGGGGATGATGAAGTCTGCAGAGCAAAGAGCGGCAAATGGTACCGCGCCGCAGCCCATTGAAGAGAAGTCAGAACAGAGTGTGGTCGATGCAGAGGATAGGGTTCAAATCTACCACTTTGTGCTACCCATTGTTGCCCTGCTGGGCTTTAGCATCTGGTATGGCCTGGATGTGCAGATCGGCGTGATTATGTCGGTTGCCGTCACCATTATTTTATTCGGAGTACAGAGACTGATGGCCTGGACGCAGATGTTCGATGCTGTTCTTGATGGTATCAAGATCATGCTACCGGCATTAACCATAGTTGTGATGGCCTTTGTCTTCAAGGACGTCAATGAGAAATTAGGGCTAGCCACTTTTGTGATCAATAATGTTGCGCCATTAATGACACCACTTATGTTTCCCGCGATCACCTTTCTCACTATGGCGCTTATTTCTTTTGCAACAGGGTCCAGCTGGGGCGTTTTTGCCATCGCCATTCCAATCATCTTGCCTCTGGCAGAAAGCGTTGGTGTCAGCATCCCATTAGCGATCGGCGCCCTTGTATCTGCAAGCGCCTTTGGCAGTCATGCCTGCTTTTACTCTGATGCCACTATACTAGCGGCTCAAGGAAGTGGCTGTGATGTAATGGACCATGCACTGACTCAAATACCCTACGCACTGATTGCCGCTGCGATATCCTGTGTTGGATTAACCTTTTTAGCAACGATTTAGCTAGGTTCAGTCAAACTTGGTAAGGAGTTAATTGTGAAAACGATTTACAGCGAACAACATCGTTTGCGAGATGCTAAAACAGAACTCCATGGCGGCCAGTTAGTCACGCCTTTTGAGCGGCCATCAAGGGCAGATACGATTATCAAAGCAATCGGCCAATCGAATCTCGGGGACATCTTGGAACCTGAGACCTTTGCTATGGATCTCGTACGAGCAGTCCATAGTGACGACTTCATTGCCTTTTTAGAAACGGCCTGGCAGGAATGGCAGGATGCTGGGTTTACCGGTGAAGCAATCGCCTCCTCTTGGCCAGCGAGACGCATGCAGTCTCGGTTACCAGATTTTATTGATGGCAAAATTGGTTACTATGCCCTGGCGGCGGAGACCTCAATTACCGAAGGAACCTGGGCAGCGGCACTGGCCTCTAAAGATGTGGCCTTGACCGGCGCCAAGGCTTTGCTCCAAGGTGAACGAGGTATATTTTCTCTTTGTAGGCCCCCAGGGCATCATGCTGCCATTGATATGTTTGGTGGCTACTGCTTTTTCAATAATGCTGCTATTGCAGCGCAGTATCTGCTTGATCAGGGTGCAAAGCGCACCGCTATACTGGATATAGACTTCCATCATGGCAATGGCACTCAGGATATTTTTTATGACCGCGATGATGTGCTGTTCTGTTCCCTCCATGGAGACCCTCAACAGGCCTTCCCCTATTTTCTCGGGTATGCCGATGAAGTAGGTTCAGGTGAAGGCTTAGGTTACAACCTTAACTATCCCATGCCTAGGGACACCAGCTTTGCCCAGTGGCAGAAATCGTTGTCTGCTGCACTGGCAAAAATCGGTGCATTTGTACCACAGTATTTAATCGTTTCTCTGGGCGTAGATACTTTTGAAAATGATCCAATTAGCTTTTTTAAATTGACTACAGCTGATTACTTCACTACTGGCGCTATGATTGCTGAACTGCGGAGACCCACTCTTTTCGTGATGGAAGGTGGCTATGATATTGATGAAGTAGGCATCAACGTGGTCGAAGTGCTCAAGGGCTTTGAATCAGTCAAATAAAGGCTCTTTGTTCGCTATTGGTCTCCCACAGGGGTAGCCACTGTCTTGATTAACTCATTGCCATCCACAAACCCTCGCAGAACCTTGGCGCCCTGCCCCCAACCTTCCTCCTTGGCAATCTGACTGGCTTGCAACTGAGCTTGCTCCTGAGCCACTACATAATCAAAGAATTGCTGGTGTTGAGGGTCGGCAAGATCTCGTAGCTGCTCGAGTTTGGGGATATAGGGAACAATAACCTTAATCAAAGACTCTGGCCTAAAGGTTACCAAGTGCGTAGCCAAGCCTGCAGCATGCCCCCTGAAGCGAGTAAACCAATTGGCTTTATAGTCGAAATTTAGCGAAATCGCGCTGCGTTTATATATATCCTGATTAACCACCTCAAGATCATAATATGCCTGATAAAAAACGCCTGCTGGCTCATCTTTCAGCACATGAGCCGCTTTTTTCATGCTTAAGTAAGCAAATGTGCGATTATCAAATTCGTATTTCAACCGCTTCATATATAACGTTTGATCTTCAGCCTCTGTTGCACTTATGGGCATAGCTATCACCATCAATATGTATGCTGTTAAAAGTATCAGCCCTGTTTGTAATATAACTCTCACATTGGTCTCCCAATAGTTTTTATACAAATATGTTTATATGTGATCGCTAACCATCGCTGTCAATCTTGCTGAAGCACTCGGCGCATAAAAGTGAATACAGAAGCCCAATGCGCTATTGAGGGAGAAGATTTTGGCATCACATCCTCAAAAGCATGGGGGCCGCCTTCAGTGACCCAAAGTTCGCAATCCACATCACTGTCATTGAGACGTTGCGCATACGTAATACTCTCTTCATAAAATAAATCTATATCGCCTATGCCTAACCATGCCTGAGGAAGCCCATGCAACGATTGACGGCGGGCAGCCACAGCATAAGCCGGGGCCTCAAGCAAGCCTGGCGACTGCCCCAAATAACAGGCCCAACCACCCCAGTTATTATCGTTATTCCAAAGAAAATGTTTCTGCTTGGTTAAATCCATTCGAGTCGCCGTGCGATCATCTAGCATCGGACACAGAAGGAGCTGCGCCACCGGTTGCTGACCACCCTCATCATAGAGTCGCTGAGCCAGCGTTGCTGCCAGCCCCCCACCTGCACTCTGACCACCAATTACCACCAGTTGTGGATCAACACCCAAGTCACTGGCATTACCCTGCAACCATTCCCAACTTACGACTATGTCATCCAAAGCTGCAGGAAAAGGTTTTTCTGGTGCCAGTCTATAGTCAACTGAAATCAAGGTGATGCCCAATGCCTCAACTATTCTGCGTATGGAAAGGTCATCCGAGTTGGCATCACCAAGGAGGTAACCACCACCATGAATCCACAACAATGCCCCATTACTTTTAGGTACTAAAGGCTGATAAATTTTACTTCGGGATTGATCATGATCAATCCAGCTTACCTTAATATTTTGATCACCCTTAAATTTGGGTATCAATTTCAACAGACAGCTCACAACCATTCTGGTTATTGATTTTTCATAAGATAACGCTGGTATCCACCGAGCATAACCGCGCAACTCTGGGTGTACTTTATCTAGGTCCATAATCAATTCTCTTAAATCATCGTCGTTAATGTGGCCATAAGGAACTACAAGAGTTTTATCCCTTTTAAATGGTTAAAAACTAGCTCTCACACTGATCTCCAAATCCGTCTATATGAATAGCTTGCGTATTTTATCTCACCACAGGGACCAACTTTATGGAATTGACTCACCGACCCTTAATCAGGCCGGTGAGAGGCTGAGCGCCTAGACAGATACTTTATTCAGCGTTGTCGTTTGCCAGTTAATATATTCCATCAACCCCGATATGGCAGCAACAGTTAAAGACTTTGTTATTTTCTCCTTAGTTAAATCATGAAATCTTTTTTAGCATGTCAAATGACATAATATAGCATGTCAAATGACATATCTAGGGACATTAAAATTAGTAATATTGGGCAGGATGCCAATTAGTTTAAAGATTTATCCTCCACCGCTTTATTAAGCAGGGGCACATCAGCCTCACACAACCTAATTTAGATGAGTGAGTATGCTAAGAATATTTTGAACAAAAGATGGAAAATAGAGCTATGTTGCAGGTTTATTTTTGGGAGTGAGCGTACTTGCCACTATATCTTCTACCAAGCTCTGGACGCTAGCTTTGGATATCAATCCAGCATCGCAATGAATCCATAGACCATCTATTGTCGCCTGCAGCAGAGATGCTTTGACCCCCGCCTGCTCTGGGGCAACATTGAGACGAATAAGAATATTTTCTATGACTGTGACAATGGGTTTGTAGCAATTAACAAGCAGTTTTTTACGATGCTCCTCACTCTGCATAAAAGTCCAGAGCCCCGCTGAAAATATAATTTCTTCATCCCCTGGGCCACCATCATAGCCTGGCAATAACATCTCAACAGCACGGTTGAGCAACACAGATTTCTTTGTAGTTTCGACGTTCTCGAGAGACTCCAAACGCCTATAAACACGCAACATATGCCACTCAAACACATAGATCAGCATAGCCTCTCTATTCTCAAAATAATGCGCTAGAACGCCAGTACTGAATCCTGAGCGACGGCAGATTGCTCGAATAGTAGTATTTTCAATCCCTTTTTCTGAGATCAAACTATTTATCTGCTGAGCAATTTCTTCTCGACGTTGATCGTGATCAATAATTTTCGGCATAGCTTTCCTGAACTATCGATATTTTTACTAGTTCTTCCATTAGGTTCACGCGGCACCCTAGCATATGCCGCATAAAACTGCATCTCACTGTTCCAGTGGCTTTTATATTCATATAATACAACAATCGTAGTATAATAAAAATAAGGCCAGCTCCCTTTGGATGCCAAAGCTGTTTGTCTCGGATCCCTATTTATAAACGGCCAAGCATCTCAGCTTGATGCGCTTAACTAATGACACAGTTTTATCTCTATAAAAGGTCTTTCCGCTATGCCACCAAACAATCAGGCCAGATTTGCGTTCGCCTCCTCGGGTATCGCTCAAGGTCTAATCAATAATGGCATCTCCTACTTCCTGCTTTTATATTACAGCCAGGTTCTAGGGCTAGATCCAGCACTGGCTGGCCTCGCGCTTATGATTGCGCTGATTATTGATGCAGTGTCTGACCCTTTAATTGGTCAATGGTCAGATCGTCTTCATCATCGCCTCGGTCGTCGTCACCCATTCCTTTACGTTTCAATAGTCCCAGTGAGTATCAGCTACTATCTATTATGGGCTGCACCGGAACTGTCCCAGACAGGCCTTTTTATCTACTTACTGATCATGGTAGTGACTCTTCGCATTTCCCTTACTGCCCATGTGGTGCCGTTTAACGCATTGTTGCCCGAACTCGCACCAGACTATGAAGAGCGCACAATGTTAATGAATTCTTCCTATTCGGCCATGTGGTTCTTTATGACTATTATGGGTATCGCTATGTATTCCTACTGGCTCGCCGATAGCCCGGAATACCAGGATGGCCTGGGTATTCTTCGTAGAGAGGGCTATATCGATGCCGCATTTATTACCGCAATACTTATTTTCATTACTTTAAGCTACTCAACTCAGGTGACGCGCAAATACATTCCGACACTCTGTCTCCCTTCAACTCAAGTTGCCCCAGTGGCTGTAATGATTAAGGAAGCAGGTGTCACACTCAAAGACAAAAACTTTGGTGTTATTGCACTGTCCGGCATCTTTCATGCTTGCGCTATAGGTATAGCAAGCGCTCTGTGGGTATACATGCAGCCGTATTACTGGGGATTCAATTCCGAACAGATTAGCCTGATGCTGGTAGGAAACCTTTTTTCCGCGCTCCTGGCATTTGCCATACTACCTTTATTGATGCGTGGTCGTGACAAAAAGCAAGTTCTTATTGCCACGTCTGTTGCGGCGTTATTCATTAACTGTCTTCCTGTGTTTCTGAGTCTCTACGACCTGTTTCCTGCGGTTGGAACCCAGTTACTCTTTTACACCATGTTTGTTATGGGTGTTTTCCAAGTGACACTGCTTGTTATTACTTCATCACTTACCGGTTCTGTCTTGGCAGATGTGGTAGACGCGCGTTCTGTGTATACCGGCAGGCGTGAAGAGGGTCTGCTTTTTTCCGTACAGTCTTTTATGGGCAAAGTAGCAACCGGTATGGGTGTCTCAATGGCGGGGATGATTTTAACCTTAGTCGCCTTCCCAGCCGACTCATTGGGTACTGACCTTGACGCCGACATCACCTACAGCCTAGGCTGGCTTTATGCATCTACGCTCGCCTTTTTCTTCATTCTTTCAATTCTAACGCTGTTATTGTTTTCTTTGGATAGAGCAACACATGAGAAAAACATTACCTTGCTGGAGGATGCCGCATAGATACCCTGCCTTGCGGGTAACATAAGGGGCAAAGCGAGGTAAGAATGGTTACATCCGAGATGAAAAATATTATTACTGGAAAAAAAAGGACAAACTTTTATAATACGATTGTTATAATATATTGAGTAAGGAACCAGTGATGGCACAGATTTACAGGCAAATCGAGATACTACTGATATTTTCTCTTTTCTGCGGCTCTTTTCAGGCCACGGGCTCAGAGGAGAAAAAACAAGAGGCCAATAATTCTATTGCTGAAGGAAAGACGTTTTATCAGGAAAATGTGTTACCCAAGTTTGCGCAAAATGGATGTATAAAGTGCCATGCTAGAGGCTATATCAGACCTAATATTTCCTACGAATCAATGCTTAGAAGACTGACCATTGGTGATTCAGCCGAAAATAACGTTTTGATTTATAAAATTGGTAATGTCCGAAGTTTTTCTTCAAACATACCCAATCATCCCGGGGGGCAGCGCTGCGCCACAATAGATTCGGAACCATGTAAGACCGTGCGCCAATGGTGGGCAATCGAATTTGGTATAGCGAGGACTAACAAATGAGCGAGAGCAAATTTAGTGTAGACCAACAGCGACGTATGCTTATCAAAGGGCTGGGGGCTACTACCCTGGCTTCAACATTAATGCCGACCAGTATTTTTGCCGCTGGGCGAGGACCTACTGCGGTTATTGTTGGCGCTGGGATCGCCGGATTATCAGCAGCCTGGGAATTGCGTAAGGCGGGATTTCAAGTGTCCATTTTTGAAAAGGAAAATTTCCCTGGTGGCCGAATGGTCGAATTAACGACAGGCCCCCTTCACGGTGCGACTCACGCCGAAGGTGTATTCAACGCCAATAGAGAAATGTTTGCACTTGGTGCAGAGTTGGGCATCGAGAGTCAGGTTCGTGGCGAAGCCTACAATCAGGTGTGGAGTCCAGAGAGCGGTCTCGGCCTCGATAATGGTCACGGTATTTATGATCCGGGAGGCATGAGCGATTTTAATATTGAAGTGACTCGTAAGATTCCTGGGATGAGTCCTGAAACATCAAACAAACTCTTTTTATTGCAAGCAGATATGGATGAGATAAATGCAACGGTAGACCCCTGCCTGCTTGAAACGGGCATAGCTTACGACAATGAAAGCGTGGGCGATTACTATGAGCGAGCCCTTGGCAAAGCCTCAGGCAAAGAAATTGTCAATTATAAGATCGATACTGCCTGCGCTGGATGGGGCTGGGATCCTTACTCTACGTCTAAAATTGCACTGTTGTCGTGGCTTTCCAGCAAGGAAAAATTTGTTTATCCCCGTGGTGGTATTGCCACACTGCCTGAAAAGCTTAGTTCAGTTCTCCCTGTACAAACCGGCACCACAGTGCGCTATATCACGTCCCCTGATTCCAACGGCCGAAGAACCATCCACTATCTAGCCCCCAATTTGGAAAGACGCAGCGTCACTCCTGATGTCGTAGTATGCGCTGTTGAGGGAAAATACCTAGCTTCAATGGTACAGGGACTTACGCCAAAACAAGAGGCCCTTAGCAATAATTGTTTTTTCACCAAGCAGCCTGTTGTTTACTGGATACTGGATGAAAAACATGGGCCCGAAGAACTCATTATGGGTGCCTATACTTCAGGCCATCCGGATCCTATGAAAGCTCGAACCTACCACTGGGTAGCAATGCCTGGCGTTCCTGAGCTGAATCAACCACCCTATGTACGCTATTCGCTCTCTCGGAAGCATACCCCTGAATGGCAAAATAGCGATATGGCTATTGAAGACTATTGTTGGCCGATGATTAAACAACTCTACCCACAACTTGAAAAATCTCATATCGTAGATATCGTCGACCACAGTAGCGATAGTCTTATCCACATGCCGGTCGGTTATATCAACCAGATGGGAGAAGTACTTCGGGAGCAACGAAAAGGCAAAAAAAGTCTTTATCTCGCCGGAGAGTATGTCTCTGGCGCCCATACGGGAGCAGCCTGTGCTAGCGGTCGTTCTGTAGCGAGAGAGATAATAGGTCATTGGATTTAGCCAAAGAACCACGACTGAAGACCGCTTGAAATAGCGACTAAGCTTTCCCTGTTTATATCGCGCTGATTTCGGGAGGTCTACCTATCAAAACAGGTGCTACTGAAACAGCACCTTAGGATTGTCGTACTCATAAAGTCCCAGGGGACCACCGCTGATATTCTCATCATGATGTCGGTAGAGGTCATAACCCAGAAGCTGCTGTGCCTTTTCGGGCCACTGGCTCGCCTCCTCGACTGTATTGTGAAGAAAATGATTCTCATAAGTTCTTAACCAGCCCAAGCAATATGACGTCACGATTGCGCGGCGCACCGAACCATCAGTATTAGCACCACCTCCATGCAAAGTGTTTCCCGGCACGAGCACGATACTCCCGGCGCTCATGGTCGCTCGGGCAATTTCCTGTGGCTTGGCCACTCTTCCCGACTCCCACTTGTGGCTGTAGGGTACGACATGTGTCGCTCCATTAGCCTCAGTAAAAGCGGTGGCAGCCACCAGCGTATTGAACTGAAGCAGTTTATCTGGTGCCCAAGTTTTCACCGGCCAGAGTATGTCATCAATATGTAACGGCTGTGCTGTCTCACCAAGATGTGTCTGAATTATTTCACTGGAGCTTAACTGAAACTGACCACAATTTGGCCCAAGAAAATAATCCATGACACCGAGGAGCCGCTCATCCGTCATAAGATCGATATAAGAGGGTGCTTTGTGTTGAAGGCCAGTTAGGCGAACAGTTCGCTTCCCAAAAAAATCGTTAGCAAAATCTTCCTCGTGATCGATGGGCTGATACCCCTCAATATGCGGTTCTATAGATGTATTGAATTTTTCCAGCCATGACTGACTGACAAAATCATCCACAATAGCAGCCCCCTGCTCCTCAATAACCTCAATAATGTCTTGTATGGAGCAATTAGCCGGCAAATGCGTTATCTGAGCCATGATGAATGTCCTCTTCGTTGACAAAAATTACGTTGAAATACCTGGATCTTTATATTATATTATATCTGTCGTAATATAAACAACGACGCAACTTTCTGCACCTGTCGACACTAATCGAAACATACTGTGTTCATGTTGCCAGTTTTTCGATCAGACAAGAAAGGACAAGCCCAAATGGCTATTGAAAACACAGCCTCATCAGCCCCTCACCTCGGTCCAGCGGACGCCGTCGGAAATTTAGTTGATTGGGGTGTCCAGCCTGGCAGCCTTGAAGGGCAATCTCGCTCCTCTGGCATTTTGCTGTGGAAAAATGATGAAGGTACCTCTGAATCAGGTCTTTGGGTGTGTTCCCCCGGCAGATGGAGGCTGACTTTACCCAGGGACGAACTCTGCCATTTTATTCAGGGACGCGCGACCTATAGGAATGATGACGGAGAAGTTATAGAGATATCCGCAGGAACAGTAGTTCACTTTAAGCAGGGTTGGACTGGCGAGTGTCAGATATACGAGACCCTTCGTAATGTTTATATGCTCTGCTGAGACATAATATGAAGACACCGAGACTACAAAACCCTTGCGACGTCCATCAATTGGTCGACTGGGGACCCGTAACGACCATGATTGAAGGTCAGTCGCATACCTCTGGGGTGCTTTTACATAAGGGTCCTAATGGTGAAGCAGAATCCGGCATATGGGTGTGCACCCCTGGATATTGGCACTGCCACGTGACATCTGACGAGTTTTGCCACTTTTTGCTGGGTTATTGCACCTATACCCACGAGTCAGGTGAGATAATCGAGATTGAGCCAGATACCGCGGCTTTCTTTCCCAAAGACTGGAAAGGCACCTGTCGAGTACATCGGACTGTTCGTAAAGTTTATATGATCCGTTAATAGATATAGCGATTACATTGATTAGCAATTCACTTCACCCGCTCTTGCTTATTGTGACAGAAGTGGACCATTACAAGAAATACAGACGGCTACAAGACAAACCAGGAGCAACCTCATGACCAATTTTGATCCCTATTCCCGTCTTATCTTTTTAGATAATGAATATCATGTTAGTCAATCTCCGAATCAGCATAAGGTACTGAACCCAGCTAATCGTAATCATGAGGGCACGATTGCACTGTGCTCTACCCAAGAAGTAGAACAGGTCATTTCGCGCGCGAAAAAGGCTCAACAGGAATGGAAACGCGAGGATGAAAAAACTCGGGCACGAATCCTGCACCAAATAGCCAACTCTATCGAGGACGGCAATTTATCAGAGGTGGCTAGATTGATGGTTCTGGAGGAAGGAAAACCTTATCCGGAAGCCATTGGAGAGCTGGCTAACTGCGCTCCCATATTTCGCTACTATGCAGAAATGGCGCGAGATGAAGGCGGGCTGTTGCCTGGTACAACCCAGGCTGGATCATTTCAGTTTTCGAAGTATTTTCCCTACGGCGTGTCGGCCCATATCATGCCTTTTAACTATCCAATAATTGTCATGTGCTGGACAGTCGCGGCTTCTTTAGCGGCTGGAAATGCCTGCATTGTAAAACCCTCGGAAGCAACATCCCTCTGTACGCTTAAGTTTATGGAACACTTTAAAATACTCCCATCGGGGCTGGTCAACTGCGTGACCGGCGGCGCTGAAACAGGTCAAGCTCTTGTTGAGTCTAAAAATATTAATGCCGTCGCCTTTACCGGTAGCGTTGATGTAGGTCGGAGTATTGCTGTGAGCTGCGCCCGACAGATGAAACCCGCTATTATTGAGGCAGGCGGCAGTGACCCAATGATTATTTCGCAACATGCTCCCCTTGATGTAGCAGTCCCGGGTTGCGTTATGTCTGCGTTTCACCTGAGCGGTCAGATCTGCGTTTCCTCTGAACGCTTCTTTGTTCACGAAGCAATATATGACGAATTTGTTCAACGCTTTGTTGCCATGACCAAACAACTGCGAATTGGCCCGGGCCTTGAAGAAAGTGAGATTGGCCCACTTGTCAGTGAGTCTGCTCGGGAAAAAGTTATACGCTTAATCGAAAATGCCGTGCGCAATGGTGCAACCATTGAGTGTGGTGGCAGAGTTCCACCCCAGCTTACACAAGGTTGGTTCTATGAGCCAACTATCTTGACCGGTGTCACCAAAGATATGGCTGTGATGCGCGAAGAATCATTCGGGCCTGTGGCTGCTATCTGCAAGGTCGGTAGTTTTCAGGAAGCATTAGACTTAGCTAATCATACAGATTTTGGCTTAGGCGCCTCTATTTTTACATCCAGCATGGATGAAGCATTTACGGCCTATAATATTCTGGAAGCCGGTATGGTGTGGGTAAATAACCCCCTTATTGACAATGACGCCCTGCCCTTTGGAGGCTGGAAAATGTCAGGTATCGGCCGAGAAATGGGTCGACAGGGACTCGATGCGTTCCGTCAAACCAAAATGGGCGTGATCGATACGAAGCCAGAGATTCAAGAGTGGTGGTATCCCTATTCGGATGACTGGTTTTACTCAGGAAAAGGGCGTCAGGTCTAAATTCAGCATAGAAGATTATCCGGTGGTTTCTTTCGCGCGGCTAGTTAAGGGTGATCTGCACCAAACTATCCAGCACCAATGACTTCGGGAAAATCGTTCTCAAACCAAGCATTCAAAGGGGCTAGCTCTTCATGCCTCAGCTGTGCTCTCAGTAATTCAAGCACTCTTGGCAGGTGCTCCATATAGGCACCCTTGCCATCTCGGCGCAGTAATCTGACAAAAATTCCAAGCACTTTGCAATGCCTTTGTGCACCGAGAACTCTATACCACTTATTGAAGTCCGCAACCTCCTCCTTGCCCATCTTCATACCATCGTAGTAACGATTGAGCATTTTCGAAACCAGGTCAGGACATAGATCCCTCCGAGCATCTTCGAGAATGGAAACCAAATCATAGGCGCTGGGACCGACGAGTGCATCTTGAAAATCCAGTAAACCGCAGGCAGATATTCCTTGTCGCCCATGCAGTCGCATTAAATTGTCTACGTGAAAGTCTCTAAGTACAAGCGTCTTGGTTGGCTTTGGCAATGAAGAAAGCACTTCAATCCAAGCGTCAGTATAGCGTTCTTTCACACCCTCATTGCCTACACCAGCCGTTATGTAGGGCTGATACCAATCGACCAACAACATAGCCTCTTCTAGCAATGACACATGGCTATACTCTGGTAATGTAATTTCCCTTGCCTGTGGGTTGCCATGCAGAGAGCACAGAGTATCAATAGCAAGTTCGTATAGACCCTGCTCGTCAGCACCTGAGCAAAGCAGGCGCGTGTAGGTATCATCCCCAAAATCTTCAAGTATAAGAAAACCTTCATACTCACTATATTCAAACAGTTCTGGAGCACTTAACCCTAAAGCTCGCAAATGACGTGCTATCTTTACAAAGGCCTGTATATTCTCTTCAGGGCGAGGTGCATCCATAAGCAATGCAACATGATTTCTCTCGCTCAAACGAAAGTAACTTCGGGTAGATGCGTCAGAGGGCAGCGCGACCACTCTCGCCTCACGAAAACTGCTATTTTGAATAAATTGAGTACGCCTGTCTGCCCTTACCTTCTTATTCACAGCTAATTAATTTTCCACTCGTCTATGTATTACTGCTCTGCTCAAGAATTTGAGTCAATATGCGAGCAGCCTTGGCGGGCCCATCCTGTCGTTGCATATGCTCGGAACTTTTCTTGAGGGTATCCCGAATAGTTAAGTCATCGAGTAATCTTTGTAAGCTGCTTTCCATCTGCTCATCAGTCCAGTTATATCGATGGAGGCTGAGCCCATGATTGGTTTCTTCCACACGCGTGGCATTATCATGACCATCCCACACATAGGGCATGATAAGGGCAGGCTTGCCAAAATACAGGCATTCGGTAAAACTATTGTTGCCACCGTGATGTATTACCATATCAACATGGGGTATTACCGATGGCTGTGGATACCAGGCTGCAATATAAATGTTTTTAGGTACATTTTTGTACTGCTCAATATAATCACCTACATTGAGTAGAACTCTGTAGGGGAGCTTACCCAGTACATCGATCAAGCGTTGCATCAGTTGAATATCGCTGGACCCCAAGGTACCAAAGCTCACATAGATTAGAGGGCTTTCGGAATTTACCTCAAAGGCGGGTACTTCAAATGGACTATCCTCTCGAACACATCCCTCTAAGTATTGGAACCTATTCGGGTCCAGTGGTTTGCTGCGATTAAACTTTGCTGATTCAGGGTAGAGCAATAGATTCATGTAGGGTGACTCTTCAACAAAATTCGCCAGCGGGTATGGAGCCTCGCCACACTGTATCAGGAAATTATTGAATTCGTCATGAATAGGTTTAAGCACCTCTTGATAACGACGTCTGAACCGCTCCTGCCCTGCAGCGTCGTTCTCACGACAACCAGAAAGATAGGGAGCAATATTGTCATCGGCCACTTCATTTTCACTACAAGAAACAATCCTAACCCAAGGAACTCCAGACTGCTTGATTGCGGGAAATAGGATGACGTTATCGACACAAATAAGATCTGGCTTTATCTCATTCAAAACTTCTGGAAGTCCCTTCTGCGCCCACTTTGCGGTGTCAACGATAGCTTCCCAACAATCTTTGACGTAATTATCTATTTGATCATATGCGGATTTATGAAAGTTCGGGATATGCTGTTGAATAAAATCACTCCAATAGTTGGCCGCTTGCTCGGGCGGCATAGGTTCCGATAAATTGACTTCAAATTCCTCAAATCCGTATTCGGAAAACACACCACGGAAACCCGGATCACAGATAAAAACTGCCCGATGACCCTGCTCTCGACAGGCCTGTGCAATACCCACCGAGTTCAACGCAGGGCCGAAAGCACCCTCAGGAAAAAATGCAATTGTTTTCATTCCATATGCCTCAATGTATTTAAATGTAGCTTTCTGATTAGTATTTTTCAGAAATAATGTCAGGCTTAATTATGTTAGATTTAAATAGTCTAATCATTATTTCTCTGCTCCCTGCTAACCTGTTATCTCATCAACCAGGCCTTTAAGTAACGGTATAATCCTTTGAATTTTCCAAAGATTTCTTTTCCCAAGATAGCAACCGAAAGCCACCCTGTTATTTCCGCAAAAATTATCAGCACTGCACTATAAGCGGCTTTTTCACTATTGGAGATAGATGAAAAAGGAACTATAACTAACAAGCACCAACTCAGAATCGACAAAATGAGAAGAAGATAGCCTGTGAATCGAGTGAAATGATTGATTTTCTACCTTGCTAAGTCAAATAAACTAAAGACAAAAAAGGCCCTAATATCAAACGTCTTAGGGCCTTATTCGAATAAGTCATTAATTAAAAATTATAGCTGAACTCAACCCCATAAGTACGTGGCATACCAGCGTAACGCACCACTGCGTCACCCCAGCCATGAACTGCTGTCCAGTAGTACTCATCTGTAAGATTACGGCCAAACAAGGCGGCTGCCCAACGACCATCCTTTGGCTCTATACCTAACCTTGCCCCCAGCAATGTGTAAGAATCAATTACTCTTGTAGGATTATTACCAATTAAAGATGATTGACTGTCGCTGTAGGAGGCATCTACGACAAGAGTTCCGTCGAATCTATCATTGAAATCGAAGCGGTGTGCGCCTATCAGGTTAAACTGCCAATCAGGGGAATTTGAAAAGCTATCACCTGCGAAGTCTTGATCTGCGCCAGATGCATCATAACCCTGATATTTTTTAATTTCAGTTTCCAAATAGGCGGCCGATAGTTTCATGAAAGTATCTTCACTGGGAAATACTGTGACATCAAATTCAGCGCCATACACCTCAGACTCGGGCACATTGACCACCTTTGTCAGGGTGATAAAAATCGGATCTGGGATCAATCCATATACCTGCTTGTCCTGATAATCGTAGTAGTAAACCGCACCATTAAACTCAACCATATCGCTGGGTGAGACTTTGGCACCCAACTCATAAGCTAGCAGTTCTTCCTGATTTGCCGGATCCAATTGAGCACTGGCATTGGCAGAAATTTGAGGAAACGAACCAGATTTGAACCCCTGAGAGATAGAGCCATACAGAAGCATGTCGTCCGAAGGTTGCCAATCGAGGGCCACTCGCCAGGACACATTGTCCTCATCTAAGACCTTTTTGGCACCCTCTGGGCCAACAGGCGCGCCAGTGTCTGAATCAAACGTACCGCAATCACCTGCTCCTAGCTCTGTTCCAAAAGCGAAGTTCCATACCTGAAAAATATTGGTGTCACCATTAAGGTCGCGCGAGCAGCCTGCGAAATCATGACTCTCGTCCGTATATCTAGCACCTGCTGTCAAAGTGAGAGTATCAGAAAGCTGGTAGTCAAACTGACCGAATACTGCATAGGATTCAAAGGTTGTTTCGGTGAAGTTTTCCCAGTCTCGAAAACCGCCATATACTTCCGCTGCGTATTCCTCACCAAGTCCATAAAATAACGCTAAGTCACCATACGATCGTAGCTCATTCAAGACTGAATTCTGTCCTGCCCAAATTTGCCCGCGATCATCTAATTTGTCACGAGAGTAATAGAGGCCACCGATAAAATTGGTTTTACCATCCAACGAGCTACCAGTTAATCGAAATTCCTGTGACAACGACTCAATGCTACCGACTTCACGATCCACTGCAATTTCATACTTAACACCACCGCGGTCACTGACATCGTCACGCTCGAGATCAGCGTAGTTGGTTAGAGAAACAAGGGTTAGCCGGTCTGAGAGATCATAGTCTAAACGGGCTGTGACTGAGCTCATCTTGGAGTCAATACCTATCTCTGGACGCGGGTTAACAAACGTAGTGCCGGGCCAGGTTGCAGGTTGATTGGAAGCGGTCCAGTCGGCATCCTCATTGTCTGGATTTGGAATGATTTCATTCGCAAATCCAGGAACAAGATAATCCGGCGCTTCGGGGCTTACCATTACTGCCTGACCCGCTTGGGTATCACCGTTATCTTGCCAATAATTAAAGGTGAGTTGTGCACGTAACCGTTCATCAGAGTCATAATCAAGCAGCATCCGTGCGGCAAATCTATCTTCCTCACCATTTCTTTCACCGGGACGGGAAAAGCTTTTTTGCCAGCCTTTGTCGGATTTATCGGATTTAATTGCCAGCCGAGCTCCCCAGGACTCGCTGAGTGGCCCGCTGACAAAGCCTTCCATTCCATATTTTTCATAACTACCAGCGTGAAGCGTGAAGCCAGCTTCAAATTCGTCAGTTGGCCTTTTGGTAATAAAGTTCACAAGACCACCTGTGGTGTTACGTCCGTAAATTGTACCCTGGGGTCCTTTCAGGATCTCTACGCGCTCAAGATCATAGGATAGACCATGGCTCATATACGGATATGGAAAAGAGGCTTCATCAACATAAACCCCAACTGGCGATGTAGAAGATAAATTTGGAGAGTTATAGCCAACGCCTCGCAGGGTATAAATCGTTGTACCCAGATCTGATTTCGCGGCCGTAAACCCCGGGATTAACCCCGCAAGATCTCGCGTATCGGATACACCTAAGGATTTAAGGTTATCTCCAGAAAAGGTCGATATCGCCATACCAATATCGTTGACGCTCTGCTCGCGCTTCTGTGCCGTAACCAAAACTTCCTCAAGAAGTGGCGATTGCGCAACAGTTGCGGCAGAGGATAGTGCTATTGCAGTTGCACCAAGACTAACGGTAAACCCACGATTAAATAAGCTTTTACTCATTATATTAACTCCCCTAAAATTGATTTTAAATATGATTTTTCTAATATTTTTGCGTTTAATGACGGGCTCACTAGATTTTTAGTGTTTAGTTGTAATATAAAAAGCTACTGCAACAAGACTGCCTTATTTCTAATCCCAAAATTCCAGTTTAAATTCTTGTAACTTACTTAAAAAATTTTAACGACCGTTAAGTAAGTTTATCAGCATATATACTCAGAAACAAGCGCTACGAGTTTTGCTTTCCTTGATTAAAGTCATTCGAGAAGCGATCAATATAAGGTCAAATTTAAGGCTCTACAGCCCGCTATAGCTAAGCCTGTTGCCAGCGATTACTATTGCGTCCAACCATTATGTCGTGCAAACTCTCTTTGTGTCAGGTCGTCTGGGAGTTTTCGTATAGCCAATCCAAATCACGGAATCTACTACTCAAAGATACACACAACGCCAGTTTTAACTGAATTTTAAAATGGGTAATCAAACGTAATGGCCGAAAAACTAAACAGCATAAACCTACGCCCGACACTGAAGCGCAACCCTGGTAAGAATATAAATTACATCAAAAAGAAACAACAGATACTGCAGGTGGCTGCAGAGCTAATCCTTAAAAAAGGGTTCTCTTCAACCTCAATGAATGATATTGCTTCCCAGCTAGGGTTCAATAAAGCTGCGCTGTATCATTATTGTCGGAATAAAGAAGAGATTGCCCTTGAGATCGAGCAAATAAATCTAGAACATGTTAAAAGAATTTTCGGAGAAATAAACGAAAAGTGCGATAGCGGCTTGGATAAACTGCGGCATTTTTACATAAGCTACGCAAAAATGATGGCAACTCCCTTTGGTGCTGCCGGAGTTCAAATAGTAGCTCAGCCTATTTCTGATGAATTCGCGCAGCGCTCAAAACTTCTTTTTAAGGAAACCGACGACACCATTAGAGGGTATATTAAACAAGGTCAGATAGATGGATCTCTTGCCAAGCTAGATGTAAGATGGTGCGATTTTGTTTTGTTCGGCACCTTACACTGGATGCCACATTGGTACTTAGCACAAGGAAATATGGACCCTGAAAAGCTAGGGGAAGAAATGTTCAATGTGATGCTAAGGGGGCTGCTGCCTCGCTGAAATAGCCGATGAGTTAGCTCGCTTCCAGTCAGGTATCTCTCACCACATTGAATCGATGGTATCACCGAAACTTACCGATCATCGCATCCATTAACTCCAGTGAGGGATTCCAGCCATGCGTTTCACCGTTTCCATCCGCACGTGGCCATGTCGAATACATACTGATGACGAGGCCCGCTTCAGGTACGACACGGACAAACTGGCCGTGTATGCCATAGCCACTTATGTCTCCGCCAGGGTTGCCTTCGCCCCACCAAAATGAGCGGTAATACGGCTTATATCCACTGGGTGCCGGATCAGACCAGTTGGGGTCGCCTTGCTGGCTCTTAATATCTTGGATAAATGCAGCCGGAATTACCTCATTTCCAAAGGCCTTGCCATCGTTCAGCACGAGTAATCCCATGCGCCCTAGGTCACGCAAGGTGGCGCTTATGCCGTGGTCGGCTAAAACAAACCCGCCTTTGTCCACCGTAATATTAGCATCAAACTCGGCACCCATCGGTTGCCAGAGATGTTCTGAGATCAGTTCTGCAAGAGGCTGTTTTGTCGCCGCTTCAAGTACCCAGCCGACGACATTAGTCGAACCAGATCGATAACTAAATGTTCCGAGTTTTGATTTGTCTCGCCCGACCGTCGGCAGAAATTCATAGAGGCCAGTCGGTCCATCTTCCGGGCAGTAGTCGGCGTCCGTCCAACCAATGGCGCAGTCTTGCAGGCGAAACGTCGTTGTGAAGTCTGAATAGTATTCCGTGTAGTCAGATCCATCACGCATGTCGAGAACAGTTTGCAGTGAATCCGGGCCATAGCCACTCGTGGCAAGAGCGGGCACATAATGAGACACAGGCTGGTCAAGATCAATAACACCCTGTGCGGCAAGCTTTCCGGCAACCAACCCAACAATGGACTTAGACACCGAGTTCATCAAATGTGGCCGATCTTGCCTGAGGTGGCCGTAATAGTTTTCAACAACAATTTCACCGTCCTTGATGATCAACAAACCATCGATAAATTGATGCGCCGCGATTTTATTGATCGATTGTTTACGTCCTTGAAATTCGACGGAAAAATCATCGACGAAATCATCACTCTTTTTGAGTATCAGGAATCGATCGGTATGCCGCGGGATATTAACCGTCGGGATCACTTCCCGCATATGACTGAATGTCCAGCGATTAACCGGCCCGAACTGGAACGATTCAAGGGTTAGATTTGCCGGCCGACCGCTCTCCTCAGCAATCGAGATCGATTGACCGAGGATACCGGGGATCAAAATTAACAGTGCATTAATAACCTTATACATTTGATTTTCCATTGCACATCTCTTGAACTGGACACAGCCTTGCCTTAAGCCATTGTGGTCAACGGCTAACGCATGCTGTCTCACACGTTGAGCAATAAATACTCTCGCTCCCAAGAAGAAATAACCTGGTTAAATTCCTCAAATTCCATCAATTTAATTGAAGTATAAAGCTGAATAAATCGCTCACCAAACAGTTTTTCGATGTCAGGATTTTCATTAAGCCCACGCAGTGCCTCTTCCAATGTTCTTGGCAGCGTAAGCTCTTCCTCATAAGCATTCCCTTCATAGGGTGCAGAGGGATTTATTTTATTTTTCATGCCGAGGTAACCACAGGCCAATGTAGCTGCAATAGATAAATAGGGGTTGACATCCGCTCCTGGCAATCGGTTTTCGATGCGGTAGTTTTTAGGACTAGCATCAGGAATTCTTAATCCAGTTGTACGATTGTCATAACCCCAGTGGAGATTAATAGGTGATGATGATACCCCACGAGAAAACCGTCGATAGGAATTAACATTAGGTGCAAAGAAACTGATCACATTGGGTATGTACTTTTGTAGTCCACCTAGATAATGAAAGAATGCCTCACTATAGTCGCCGTCTTTGGTGGCAAAAATATTCCTGCCATCGACACTTGAGATAAGACTTTGGTGAATATGTTTTGCAGACCCGGGCTCTAACTTCATTGGTTTGGCCATAAAGGTTGCGTAAATATCATGTTTCAGCGCAACCTCACGAACCATTCGCTTAAAAGTAAAGACCTGATCGGCTAGTTCTAAGGGCTCACCATGAATAAAGTTAACCTCAAACTGAGCGGCACCAGATTCATGGATGAGGGTATCGATATTAAGCCCCATTGCTTCTCCATAGCTGTACATATCCTCTATGAAGGGTTCATATTCATTCGTAGCATCAATGCTATAAGATTGCCGCGCAGTCTCTGGCCGACCACTGCGCCCAAGGGGCGACGATAAGGCCATATCTGGATTAGTGTTGCGCTTAACAAGATAGAATTCCATTTCTGGCGCAATAACCGGAGTCAGGTTATCTTCCTTATACAGCGAAAGAATATGCTTCAATACTGCCCTGGTACTAAATGGATGCGGCTCTCCATTTTTGGTGAAGCAGTCATGAATAATCTGCCCTGTGCTTTCGTTAGCCCAGGGTACCGTGCGCTTAGTCTTTGAGTCAGGCTCCAAAAGCATATCGCCGTCTATGGTTTCGAGGAGCTCCCAGTAATCATCCGAGTACTGCCCGGTGACCGTTTGCGCAAGTATACCCTCAGGCAGTCGGCTGTCCTCTTTGAGGAATTTTTTGGCAGGAATAAATTTCCCTCGAGCATTGCCAGTCATATCTGGCACTAAACATTCGACTTCGGTAATTTTATTTTCCTCAAGCCAGATTTTTATTTCCTGCTGTGACTGCATGCCGTACCTATTAAGTGTTTATCGTTTTGTATTACAGATGGAGGCAAATTTCTCAGTAACCGAGAGATAAATCCCTGCTCCATTGCTGTTGGCTGCGCCGGTTTTTGTTGCGCAATACAGTTTAATCGGGCACATCTAATGCTGGATTCCTGTCGAAGAAATTGCGAGGTTTTAACACAATCTCATCCACTTTTGCAGGCATGACTGGCCAGTCTTCGGCCATGGGTACATGGTGGAATCCAATCGTGGGCCATGCGACCAGATCAGCATTCTTTACCGACTCATTGTCAGCGGCATAAAGGGGTAAGCCAACACCTGGGGCTGACTGGTTAACAGCAATCCCCGTTGAGAAGATCTCATCGCGCTTATATCTGGTGACCCATAGATTATTCTTTAGAAAGCCTGCCCGCTGGTAGATAGGATCTTGCAGGGTTACCAGCGGACGAATATTGGGAAACATCAGTTGGTAAGATGCGGGATAACCCATCTTGTTTGTCACGGATGCACTCGAGAAAGTCAATAAGGCAGGTTTCTCCACTCGCATGGTCGTGCGTGCCTGTTGCTCGTTTTCAATCTTCTCTCGGGTCACCGCCCAGATGGCTTGGCGATCGGCATTCTCAGGTTGGGAGACGGCTGTTAGTCGCTGCCGCTCAAAATTATTCTCAACACCATCGACATCCATATCAATTCGATAACTGAAGAAATGATCATGGTTAACTCCCAAGCGATAAGGCGCTATAAGCGTACCGGTCTGAGTTTCCGCATCGGCGGTTGGGTCTGACAATTTTGCCGCGAAAACACCTTTGGTCGCGTCGATACCTGTTGATATCAGACGGATACGAACTCGTCCGTCCTGCTGGAAAATATAATCTTGGAAGTAATCATAATTACCAATAACCGCAACCATGCGGACCACTAGATTGGTAGCGCGACGGGAGTTATGTTTTTCAATGCCCGGAACGCCCTCATACAGCGACTCATAATGTCGCCAGCTGGGATAGCCCGGATCAAATTCAAAGATACAGATGCGATTAGGGGCGACAACGGGTTCACCAACTGCGGAGTGCAGCATCACATCTTGATATACAGCGTTGGCTGGACAATCATTGCCTTTAAGCTCCGTGGCCATATTGCCAAACCCATACTCTCCCATATCGAAGTACGCGCGGTAAAACCAGTGAATATCTGGATCTTGGTAGGGCACAACCATTTCAGACATTGCAATCTCATAGGCAACTGACCGGAACCCTCGTTCAGTAATAAAGCCAATATTATTCAGGATCGTCCCTTGCCGTGGATCAAATCGGAGATGGAATCGCCAGTTCTGCCAATCGACTTGACTGCCCGTAATGGAGAAGTTTCGTCCTTCATTTTGACTGATCGTGATAGGTTTGAGCCGCTCCCTTGTATCGAGGGCCGAGGGGTGAAACTCAATAACCTCGAAGTCGCTTGGTGGCGCCTCGACGCCGACAAAGGAATCAGTGATTTCAATCAGTCGTAACTCCTCGACATCGAATAAAATACTGATCCCCTCAATAGGGCGCGCGAATGCGCTGGTTGTGGGTAAGATACCCATGCCGCTCTGACCGCGGATATTAAAGCAGTCAAACCTTACAAGACGGTCGTTTATTGGATCAGCAAGATCAGAGAAAAATCGCCCCACTGTGCGCGGAAGACAGAGCCCATCACCTGAACTGACGCCTCGTTGCTCTAGTACCTCTCTTACCTCTGGTAGTTCATTCACAAGCTCCAATGCCGTATACAGTTCTTGTCCCACCAGCATGGGTTGCCCACTGGTGAGGAGGGCAGGAGATGACAGTTCGGAGGTTTGGAAATCGTATCTCACCCGATACGATAACTTATCTAACCTGTAGAGCACGTCTGCTCCACGCGCGGCATTGGTATCAGTCTGCCATGAGAGCGCTTGAGATTTATCGGGCTCCAATAAACTCATCCGATTAAAGACCAAAGTGCCATCTACTGACTCAGTAACGGCCGCTGCAACCTCCCGTATCTCTTCAGCAGTTAGTGAATGCCAAGGTGACAGCGTACTTTTATCGGTCAAATCGGCTTGGTGTTTCTCCGGGGTACAGGCAGCAAGCAGCGTAAGAGAAATACCAAGTGCTATGTGCAATGACTTCATATCAACGTTTCTCCTTGACCGTCTATACCGATGTTTTATTAAGTGTTGTGGTTTGCCAGTTGGTATATTCCATAAGCCCATGCAGTGAATTTTCGCAGCCCAACCCAGACTGCTTGTGGCCACCAAAAGCCTGGAAAGGCGAGTACTGATGAATTTCATTGAGCCAAACAGTACCAGCTTCAAGTTGGCTACCGACCCTTTCGACTGCCTCAAGGTCTTTCCCCCACACTGAGGCACCAAGCCCATAAATCGTGTCATTAGCCCGCGCAATCACATCAGCCTCATCAGACCATTTTAGCAATGGCAGAATAGGACCAAAGGGTTCTTCGACTACAATACGAGAGTTGTCTGGTGGGTTATCGACCAATGACACTGGCACAAACCAACCAGGAGCACTCTCATCGATCTCACCACCTATGGCAAACTCGTAGCCATTGGCATGGCAGTCTGCAAAGTAGCCTTTAACCTTGTCATACTGCATAGAGTCTTGGATCGGCCCCAAATC
>Ga0213861_10000632_pt1 | contig 31047 bp, 20 predicted proteins | sample PICome_4_FD_160110 | JGI IMG/M metagenome (GOLD analysis project Ga0213861, IMG submission 160110) | Coastal seawater microbial communities near Pivers Island, North Carolina, United States - PICO131 | ecosystem: Environmental > Aquatic > Marine > Coastal | place: USA: North Carolina... | reverse complement strand
AAAATAGTTTCCATTTTTAACCTAAGTTGTTATTTCAGATAATAGAAATAGTAGTATACACAATAATACCAATATCAATTAAAAACCAAACGATTCAATTGGTACCCAAACACTCACTGCGGCATTACTCGATCGATTGCCATACCATGCCCATATGGTGCAAATAGTGGGAAACAGTCATCGATTAAAAGGAAAAAAGCAGCAGGGATAAACGCTGTAATCACACCGATTAAATAAACCAAGACCGTTAAGGGTGGTTCAGTTTTAAACTGCCGTTGACAGTCAACATATAATTTACTAGCGACAGCGGCTTTGATAAGTTTTAATCGACGGGTGTCCTTGTTCTTTGTCAACCACCACAATTTTTCTCGTATCTAGATTTTTAATATGCAAAATGTTAGGGTTTAGCAGAGGTAGGTTCGAAAGTTGTCTGGGGTAGCTAAGCTAGACTAATTACGATTTCGGTTGGGAGAAACATCATGCTCGTATTTTTAAGAAAATTGTTCAGTTCGAGAATTTGGGTGCCTGCACTTGTAGGTCTGGGTATTTATATCACTTTTAACCCTCTCCCAGAGTGGGTAAACCCAAATCACATCATAATTGGAGCACTAATTGTTGCAGGTGCAACAATCGTTCTGGTTTCTAATGCCGCTTTCAGTGTCGAAGGCGTAGAGCAGTACGTGCAAGACATTAGACTTGATGCGTTTGTTACTGCGGGGGCAATTATTGCAACGACAGTGATAGTTACTGCACATTATCTCAACGATTGGTCACTTAATGGCCTCTGGTATCTCATTATTGCAGTGGTACTTGGCGCAGTAGACTTTGGAGTTAGCCTTAAAGGCGGTGCCGCAAAATTGCTTGAAATGGATAAACAGAACTTTCTGCGGACTGGAATACAGGACTATAGACAACCCAATGAGAAAGGGGTTACCGAAAGCTAAATAAGACTATCTGGCTATCTGGGGACACAATACGCAACTACCTCGCGTATTTTGTCATGTTCCTACTTGAATCCTAGTATCGCAAGATAACGCTATTGATTAGGTATTGTGTCCCCAGAATACAAGCTTAAGTCAAACATTCTAACGAGATAGTACTTATATAGCGCTATCATTTTGTCATCAACATCTTTTTTCAAGAGATTGATCTCTTGCCAATTCCTACTCTCCATCTGCAGTTTCGCGTCAAGCGCTTCAATGTCCTCGATCAACTCCCTACTATGAACATAGAACTCGCCTCGGTACTCTCCCCGCTGCCTCCTGAGTTCCTTCTGTCTCGCCAAGGTGGCAGGCTTTTCCTGGACTTCAGGCTTTCCCCGTGGGACGAGAGCATGCGCAATCCGAAGTTCCATATCGAGCTTGACTCGAAGATCACGCAGCGAATCACCGTCCTGAAGCGCACCCTCGTAAGTCTCAACCGCAGTCCGATCAATGCCTTTCAAATGCGTTACAAGTTGCTCCAATATCTTCGTCAGTTCCTGAACATCCTTTCTCCAAGGCGCGGACTCATAGTTGCTGTTCAGAATCCAAGGTTGGTAAGATTCGACTTGGTTCTTCCGCATGATGACACTCTCGTGCACGGTTGGCTTACCATTCTTGAGCCACTTCGAGGGCGGGCACTTCCGCTCGGCCTTCCTGAATAGCCTGGCTAACCCGCTCCGCGAATCATTCATTTCTGCCGACTCTTTAGGAAAACACTCCACCTCGTGTCTGGCGTATATTCTAAGGTCCTCCTGTATAGCCTCTCTGAGCATCCAAGTGAATGACACATCGGACAACCCATGATCGTCGTAGCCCCCACCAACATCTGTATGCATACCAGCAAACCAGACCTGCTTCAGAGTCTGATCTTCTTCGACAAGGTCTTCCCTCCAAGGTATCGGGTGAAAAGTCCTGCGTTCATCGTCAATAGCAATCGCGTGCCGAGCGTTCTTAACTCGCTTGCTTAACTTGAAGTCATGAAAAGTATGGCGACCAAACGGCAGCTTGTCTAGCACCACACCGACGGTTTTCGACGGCACACCCAATGCCGCTACCGTATCCCAAACGCCTAGGAAGTGAACGTCGCACCAAAGGTTGCTGTTATTTTGCACGAAGTCGTCGGCTCGCTTCAATCGCTTCGTCTCGTTGGAAATTTCGTAGATTTTGTAAGCCTTCGCGATGAGATCCGGCCGCGAGGCCGGCAGAATCCCAAAAAGATCAATGAAGCCTGCGAGGCTTCGCACCGTCGCAGCACCCCGACTAAAACCGAACAGAAATATTTTGTCTCCATCGGAGAAATTATCGTAGATAAACCGATAGCATTCGAGAATATTTCGCGAAATACCAGACCCCGTAACGCTACTGATCACCTCGCGGGCCCCAATTCCGAGGCCCCGGTCATAGAAAGAAATTTGCCGATCAGAACGACTCTCGATCATTTGGAAGGTTTTGTAGACGTTCGTGTTGTTTCCAGCCCCGCCCTCTTGTCCCGTGCCATCAGAAAACACAACTATATTCTTTGTCATTTTACTAGCACCTCGTTAACGCTCTACTTAGAAAATCTTGTGCTCTCTGCAGCCTGCAGAGTATTAACATACTGATCGATTGCTGCCAAAGATGATGTTGCATGCCGGCAACTATGTACGAATACCTCAGCGATATAGAAAGCATCACAATAGCACAGATGCTTTTATTTTAAGGTTTGGCGTAGATCGTTCCAAACTTGATACAGCGTTTTGTTGCTTCGCGGTGGATGGAGTTACGTGTACCACATATGTTGGGATTTATGCTTTGAAAGTGGTCGTCTAGCCGTATCGAAATAGAACGCAATTTGCCTCGCAAATTGCAAAACCCACACTGGCCATAGCATTTCCTGACTCACTTTAACTGAAATTCAAACCTGAGAATGCCCTGAATAGTATTGGCACGGTAATTGCTTTTATGAAATTGGACACGAACCCCAGGTGAATTTATGAAGCATTTCAACTACAACCCCGCAGATCCGTTGATAATAGACAAAGACGGACTGTTTGCACACGGCCAGAGCATTAAGGATCAGTATAACTCGGCTTCCCCGTTTCCACACATTGTGCTGGACGACTTCCTGCCACAGGCAACAATCGACGAACTCAATAAAGGATTTCCTCAAAACCCAGCATTACGCGAAGATGTATTCGACAGAGCACAAGAGCGTCTGAAAGTCAGCTATAACCCCGATATGTTAAGTCCTCAGGTTCGCCAGATCTTCAACACACTTAACAGTCAACCGTTTATCCAGTTTCTGGAACAAATGACCGGAATATCCGGGCTCATTCCAGACCACTGGTATGAGGGTGCAGGATTTCACGAAACGCTTCAAGGCGGTCATTTGAATATTCATACTGACTTTAATCTGCATAAAAAGCTAAACCTTGAACGTCGGCTCAATCTGCTTATTTATCTAAATGATGACTGGGAGAATACTCACGGTGGCTGTCTAGAGCTTTGGGATCAAAAAATGGGCTCTGCCAAGGTAACCGTTGTTCCAAGGACAAATACCTGCGTTGTATTTTCGACCACCGACAGTAGTTTTCACGGACACCCGGTGCCGACCAATCATCCCCAATCAAAACCAAGACGCTCGCTAGCCCTTTACTATTACACCGCCACATGGTCAGAGCATCGAGTTGAGCACACCACCCAATTTAAGGTACGCCCAGGAAGTGAAGACAAGTTCGATTACCAAGTCAGGTTGCGATCCTTACTAAAGGATCTTGTTCCGCCTTTGCTAGCAAGACGTATACGGCAACACCGTTCATCAATCTAATTTAACCAGAGAAACATAAAATGATTACTGCTTTACATAAGTTTATTACCAACCCCAACTCTTTCCCATTCATCTTGGCACACAACCTTGACAAAAAGATTAATGGATATAGCCGACCTCACTACTATCACATAGTGCAAAATGCGGTTACTGAAGCCAAGGCACTGGGACTGAGTCGAATTTCCATCCTAGAATTTGGTGTTGCCGGCGGTAATGGACTGGTTGAGCTGGAACAAATTGCAAAAAAATTTCAAACTCGACTCGGCGTTAACATCGATGTGTATGGATTTGATACGGGTGCAGGATTACCCAAGCCAATAGATCATCGAGACTTACCTTTTCAGTGGCAGGAGGGATTTTTTCAGATGAACGTTGAACAACTCGAATCACGACTCGATAGTGCTGAACTTGTATTGGGCAACGTCTCCACAACTGTACCTGAATTTCTGCAACGCGATGATTTGGCACCCATCGGCGCCATCGCATTTGACCTCGACTATTATTCGAGCACCGTCGATGCACTAAAAATCTTCAATGCTTCAGAAAAAACAAGATTGCCTCGGGTTTTCTGCTATTTTGACGATGCGTACTGCATAGCAGAATTGGGGGTTAACCTTGCAGTAAGTGAATTCAACCAAGAATCAGAAACTCGAAAACTAAGTAACCCGCTAGGCTTGACACATTCTCCTAAAACACGGGATTGGGGATGGAAGATTTTTGAATTTCATGACTTCCAGCATTCTGAATATAATACAGTTATGGTTACTGATGATCAGTTAAAGCTGTCGTAGTTTATGTGAATTAAATATCTAGATCTGAACAAAATTGAAGTGTAATAGACGCGTATGCCCAGCTCCGGTGTCAGTTAACATCTGGCCCGGACTGGTCTCTACTGCTGCTAACCCCATAAATGCAATGAAGCAACCCGACCCCTGGGATAACACAAACGTGCATTGTGGCTATTTACCATTCAAGTTTACTAATCCTCAATTGATCGTGGGAAATGAATATGAGTATTAGAGCTTTAGGTATTGATTCTTCTATGAAGGCTGTTTCTCGGCATTTCTGGTTTTTCGATCATGACAGTAATTAAGATGGTGATGGTTAAGCTATAACAATGATTGAATTTATAATTGGAATAACATCCCGCGGCACAAAAATGATTAATTTGGCCCATTTCAGGCAGGCGCTCCAGAGCTCTTTATATGAATTTAAAAAGGAGTTTGCACATGCTTGAGATCAAAGGATTACTGCGTATTGCTGGTTCCTTGAGCGGCATGGTATTGGTCAGATTGGTGGGTGTGCTCTTAACCTTTGCGGTCGGGATTACTATCGCGCGATTGGGAGGGCCCGCTATGCTGGGCGCGTTCCAGCTCTATAACACGTGGATGGTAACATTGGCTGAAGTGGGTGGCATGGGATTACCAACCGTAGCCCTAAGGGAAGTATCAAAACAGCACAACCGCACCAGCTGGCGAAATACTCGAGACTTCATTGCCAAAATAGTAGGGATGGGGGTCTCGGGCATGTTGTTAGTATCGCTTTTAATAGTGGCACTGATTGCGCTTTTTTCTTTTTTAAGCGCGGACCGATTGCCGGTCCATATCTTAATAGCAATACCCGCGTCTATCTCTTTTCTAGCGCTCAGAATTCATGTCGAATCGCTTAAGGGCCAAGGCAAACGAATTCAGGCCGTTATTAAAGAGTCCGCTTTAGTGCCACTGGTGTTAATACTTTTGCTAGTAGCAGGAGAAACCTGGGGTGTCACCTGGTCAGGAAAAAATATAGCTATTGTGCATGCTTTTATTATTTCAGCGCTGGTTTTCGGTTCACTATTTTTGATGGGTATTCTGAAACGCTCTCTTAAAGAGCTCTCACTGCCAAAGCCAACGCTCATAGCTCAGGATAGCCGCAGTCTATGGCTTGGCTCATTAATTAATTTAAGCCTGCTTTATCTGCCATTCTATTTTCTACCATGGTACTCAGATGAATCCGGTACGGGTATATTCAGTGCGGCCTACCGACTTGTCATGATAGCGGTTACCTTATTGATTGTTATTGCAGCATGGTTTGGACCGAGAATGGCAAGAGCGTATGCAAATAATGATCACCAAGGACTAAAGATGGAAATCCGACAGGCCCGCTGGTTTTCCGTTCTCGGTTATCTACCTTTCTTTCTACTTTGTTGGTTTTTTGGTGATCACTTGTTGGCAATGTTTGGTGAAGCTTTTCGCGGATCCACCGATATTTTGTTAATTTTATGTCTGGGCCAACTCGTCAATGCGCTAACCGGGTTACCCGGTCTGCATCTCAACATGGTAGGACTCAGTCGCATTGAAACGACTATTTCCGTAACCAGCCTTGCTATTGGTGCACTGCTTCACCTCATTCTCGGCAGTCTTTGGGGTAGTCTGGGTATTGCCGTTGCATTTACATTAACAGTCTCTTTGAAGAACATAACCTCCTTTGCTGCATCACGCCTAGTGCTATCGGGCAAAGCCAATAAAGCGATAAGCAAACACATGAATTCATATTCTTACATACGGTAACTCCAAAATGAAAAAACTAGACTTCATCGTTATCGGTGCTCAAAAATCTGCAACGACGTCCTTATTCAAGTACCTGAATGCACACTCAGATATATACATGCCGTCTGCCAAGGAAGCACCATTCTATAGTCAGGATGATCTCTACTCGAATGGATGGGAACTGTTCGCCGAAGAAAACTTCAAGGATGCAGAGAGAAGTAAATTATGGGGGACAGCCAGCCCACAATACATGTCAGACTGGCGTGTGCCGGCTCGGATCAGTGAACATAACCCGAATGTCCGTTTAATAGCCGTGCTGAGGAATCCCGCAGAAAGAGCCTGGTCGCATTACCTTATGGCTTGTCGTCGGGGTATGGAAAACCGACATTTTGATGAAGTTGTAAAGGAATTGACCGAGGAAAAAAATGCCAGAAAAAATCGGGATTTACTACCTCCGGATCACAGTTCCGGGTATTCATCAGACAGCCTAGAAAGCCATTATTACCTAGCCTGGAGTGAATATGGCCGGATCTTGTCACAATATTTGGAATATTTTCCAAAACAACAACTGAAAATAGTATTGATGGATGATCTACAGCATAACACTAGTGCACGTGTTCGAGAGATACTCGAATTTATAGGTGCTGACTCGACCAGACTACCCACCAATCTAAGCAAGGTTTATCATAAAGGTGGTGCTCGAAAAATTATTCCGGACACATGGAAGAAATCGTTGAAACAAACTCCCGGTGTTCGACATCTGTGGCACTTGTTACCTAAAAATCTGAAAGGATATTTTAACTACTGGTACGAAGTGGCTAACGTGCGTAAAGATAAGAATCTGGCTATAAGCAACCAGGCACGCCTGGCATTATCTGATTTTTTCAAAGCAGATCTAGATCGGTTACAGCATGATTTCTCGATCGATTTACCGTGGCCCCAATACCCCATCGAGAAGGGGGTGAACTGAAAATTCATTCTATAACAGCCTATTACAACTGCAGAACGAGTCTGGAAACACTTGCGACTTAGATCCGGTGACACTGTATGGAACTATTGTATTAGAAGCCCTCTTCATTTTAACAGTTAGACGCATAATAATTCCCTATCGTGCAGGCAAGCGTACCGACGATAACAAGTATATAACTGCGCAGTCATCAAGCAATCTAGTAGCTTCCTGATTCATTTTGTTTAGCAGAAAATTACTTCATCAGGGTAAACCGACTTATCAATACTTTTACAAAATAGTTGCGTGCTGTGTCACCAGAGTACCACTTCTCTCCCTGCACCCGATCAACACGACTAACGCTACAAATAGGTTAAAAATGGGCTTGCGTACTTCTGACTGGCTACATTCTACTTCGCTGCCTTGCGCCAAACTGAACTGAAACTAGAAAAAATGTCTGGAAAAACGTGTCGGATGTGAGGTAGCTTTCCCTCTCCATCATTTCCTATTAACATACGTTTTATGGTTTCTATACTCAAATGATTGAATCCAATATACGCGACCTGCTTCATACAATTGCATGCGAAATTTTGGATACAGAACTTTCTTCAGAGCATTCTCTGATCGAGCAAGGGCTTGATTCACTAACAGCAGAAGAGATTTTGGAGCAGCTACGCAACTGTGGATACGATGTCGACTACGACCTCCTGCTGAACGGAGCAAGTATTGATGAGCTAATTTCTAAAACAACTAAAAAAACTGAAGGGGGTCCAACACCAATACCAGCAGCGTTTTCAACACAACCTCAACCGCTATTAGGCCCACAGATCCTTTGGGCCCAGCTCGAACAGCTTGGATGGGGATCATGGGCAAATATCAGCTTATGTATCTCAATGCCTACCTCTGCTCTTTCAGCCGCTTTCTTGCCGGCCATTGCACAGTCTTTATGTGACGCAAACGATGCCATGCGAATGGTATTAGTACGAGTTGATGGCGACAACGGTAGCGTGCAGCAAAAGACCATTGCAGACTACCAGATTCCGATCAGAATGCACGAGGCTCCGCAATTGGAAACCGAGGCCATGCGGATGATCGAGGCCTTCGAGAGGGAAGAACATTCGCCTTTCAATCCAACCACGCGCGCCATGGTGCTCCGCGCAACCGGTAACAATGAACGCCATTGGTTGTGTATTACCATGCACCATATCTTCGCCGATCGCGAAGCAATGCATATACTGACCCGCCAGATCAGTGCAATGATCGGCACTGGGAACATGAAGGTCGCAACACCGCCATCTATCGGTTACCTAGACTACGCATACTGGCAATTCCGCAGATACGAGAAAAGCGAAAGCCATGAGATAACACGCAAACTGAAAAACCTACTGCGATCTTCAGATATCCCATTACACCGAATTAAACTTCGTCTGACTGATTCACCGCAATGGGATCTGGGACCACTTCCACATACTTCAGTTTTGACTGCTGCAGAAAGTCATGCATTAAATACGATGGCCGTAAACCAAGGAACAACTTTACCTCTACTAATACATGCACTCTATTCTGTGCTGATTGCCCAGTTGACCAAAGATAACCCTTCCGCAACCGGTCAAACCGAGGTACTGACCTGCCACGTTGTTGCAAACCGTGAGAATCACAAATCTTTACGCTCTATGGTCGGATGTCTAGACACCTCAATTCCGGTTGTGATTCATCTGCAAGACAACGAAACACTGCAGTCACTCTGTTCGCAAACGCGAAGCGCTTTTACCAAAGCACGAAAGCTTGCCTCTCATCTGCCCCGAGGGGAGTGGTTAAATTACAATGGCGACGACCCCTACGAAACCAGGCCAGCCCGGTTGTTTGAAGAAGTTCCTCATATCAATGTAATCCGCTCTCCAGATAATAAAGACCGCGAGGGAAACCCTGGCATAACAGTTCATCCTGTGCAAAGGGTGCAAAGAGCCAGATGGGGTTCGTTGCTTCGAGTAACACTGCCTGCGGAACTAAACAATGCGAAAGACCTTGGCCTGATCACCCACAACCCGAAGCAATCGGGCATAGAATTGAGTGCATTTGCTGAACATAAGCCGCTGGCCATCGCAACACATTATTGCTTAGTTCAGTTGTTGCACAAATTATTAGGCAGACCCGGCGAGTCTGTTGGCGCTACGCCAGTGTTAAAACTTGTTGATCAGGTTATTAACCAGGCCGAGTTTGCCGTTCAGCAGGTTCAGCGATCGTCTGAACAAGTAACTGAAAACAGCCATAGTGAGGCATTCATATGGGAAAAGCTAGCAGACCGACAGCAACGCTGGTTCGAGCATAACGATCGACAGGAACTTCGACGCGATCAATACAACCGTTTTATCGGCACGGCTGCCAATCCATTCCCGTTTACCCAACTGGATAAACTTCAAGAGCGCCAATTTCTTGATTCATTGGATGTACCGCAAACGCGAATTCTGCATGTACTGCCATATGAAAACTTAGTGAACTCCTTGGTGCAATTGCAATCCAGCCTGCCTCCGAGTTTTGTAATCAAGCCGATAGGGGCCGGTCACTCCTTTGGCGTAACTCTGGTGCGGGACGGAAAAGACCTTACTCGCGGTGGAATATCATTTGATGCAGCAAAAGTTGCCACCGAATTGGTTGATATGGCCAAACGGGGATATTGTGAACATGAAGGCCACAAATTCTTATTCAACTTTTCATCATTCCTCGTAGAAGAATATGTTGTAGATGAATTTGGACACGATGCAGCCACTGATTACAAGGCCTTCGTGATTAGCGAGAAATTCCTCTGGGCGCAAATACTTTTTCAACAGAATGGACATAAGTGGGTGGCCTTTGTCGATGAGAATTTCGATTTGCTGTCACAACCGGCGTGGAATCCCAAAATTTGCTGGAGAACACACCGCACCCTAGTTTGCACAGAACCTTCAATGCTGACAGAACACAAGCCGGAATGCTGGGAGAGCATTGTGAAGCACTCCCGCCGCCTTGGTGAGAAGATGGGTTTGTTTGTAAGACTCGATTGGTATGCGGATCACGCCCGCGGGCCGCTGATGGGTGAGATTACAACATTCCCCCACATACTCCAGCCACGCTCGTTTTATTCTGCCTGGGCCAATCAGCAGGTAATGGAAGCGTGGCAGGATCCCAATAGCGTGACTCTAAATTCTCCGACCAATGTTAAGACAGCAAATTCAGAATTAGATCAACGTATCAGTTCCCTGCTGAACCAAGCTGAGTCGCATGGAGTAAGCCTAAGGGATTTCCTGCCGCCGGCATATCAGGCGCCATGGGCCGTCGAAACAGACTTCACCTACGCTGCATTGCGACAGACAATAGACCGATTCGATCTCGCACCGTGGGGGGTCGAGGGTGGCGATTGCGTGGCCTTGCTGATTAAAAATGGCGCTCAGCTTGGCTGTCTTCTGCTTGCTACCATGAATCGTTACGTCACGCTCCCTATCGATTCCGCGCTGCCAGTTCTCGCTATCGAATCCCAGCTTAAGAAACATGAAGTAAAAACACTGGTTGTGATCTCTGCAACTGATGAGGCAGGCAAAGCCCAGCAGATTGCGGAAAGCACATCAGACATGGTTGTTATTCAACTTTCGGCAAACAGTGAATCCAGTCTGGTAAACCTGCCGACTGTCAATTCATCCCATCATCTCCCTACGCCGTCCCTAGGTCTCAATGATCTGGTATTGAAGCTGCATACTTCGGGAACAACCGGTGAAGCAAAGGTAGTGGGGTTTACTTTGTCAAGACTGTTGCGTGCCGGTAGCGAGATTTCCCGTTCACTGGCACTTAAATCCAATGACCTTGGCATCGCGATGCTGCCATTAAACCATGTAGGTGGCATAACGTGTAACCTAATCGCACCAATGCTGACCGGCTCAGCAATGAAATTCTGTCGCGCATTTGATCCCAAGGTATTTTTCAATGCTACCGCTGGCGCACAGGGAGCTACTTGGTGTTATCTGGTGCCAACATTGTGGTCAATGCTGTTGGACTATGCCGGCGGGCATCCTGATCTGAAAAATTCGCAACCGTGGAAACGACTTCGACTGTTGCGCAGCGCTGGCTCAGATCTGCCTCACGCATTAGCGCTTCGCTTATCCGAATTTTTTGGTGACAATGTTCGAGTTCTGCCTACTTACGGAATGACAGAAGCAATGCCAATTGCGTCTCCCCCCCTGAACTATCGCCTAGAACGACCATGCAGCGTTGGCCGGGCTCTGCCCGGAGTCTCCGTGGAAATTGTCAGCTTCACCAACTCCGGAAATAGGCAAGCCGTAGACGATGGAACGGTTGGCGAAATCACGGTTAAAGGTCCTAACGTTCTGGAACGATATGAAAGTGATGATGAATCACTAGCTGATTACTTTACCCCACGAGGTTATTTTCGTACCGGTGATCTGGGCAAATTTGCCGACGACGGCTCCGGTTGGCTTTATGTAACGGACAGAATTAAAAACGCCATCAACCGAGGCGGCGAAACTATCGCACCCGCTGAAATAGAATCCGTGTTCAAACGGTACCCTGGTTTTCAGGAATACGATGGTGACGCACAACTTATGATATTCGCCAGGAAACATACACAACTACAGGAAGATATTGCTCTGGCATTGGCCCCTCTTTCCGTCAACGCAGATCTTGAAAATATCCGAAATTGGGCAGCCTATCACCTACCTGATGCAATGGTACCGCAAACCCTGATTCACCTCCCCGAACTGCCCTATTCTACTGGCGGAAAATTACTTCGAAGCCAGTTTGTAGATCAAATGAATGCCATGATCCCGCCAGGCGAACTCGGTAAGTTGCAGGTATTTTCACTCGACAATGCAGGTGCAGCTCCGAGTCTATTAAAGGAGTGGAATACCTTTGCGTCAGACTCCGCTAAATCTGAACAACTGGCTTCCACCCTAGAGTCAGTGCTGTCGACGGTGCAGGCATTCATCGGAAACAATATCAACTTGGGGCCTGACACTGACCTTACCGATGCCGGTGTGAATTCCCTGGCCTCTGTTGAACTAACAGAGCAATTAAGCAATCGTTTTGCGATTCAATTGCCTACTTGGGCAATCAGCGATTCTCCTACACCGCGTCTTCTTGCTTCGCAGATAGATAAAAGAAAGCAGCCCGTGCTCAAACCGGTTGCGGCTGAACCTGTCAAGGAGGAATCGAACCAGGAGCAGGAGAAGCTTCAGCATATCAATAGACCGATTCGAATTCTCCTGCTTCACGGTGAAGGTGCGGATGCCGAACTGATGGATCTGAGTCTACGCGCTGCTCACTGGACCCATGGCCTGGAAGGTCGCGTGGAGTTTGTGTACATAAACTCGCCGCATACCTGCCCCCCAAAAGCCCAGTTTCATTCAGCCGCAGTAGAAGTTGGGTTATATAAAAAAGATACCTACCACAGCTGGGGTGCGACCAAACGCAACTCTCTGGAAAGCAGTATCGCCATTATTGAAACGGCGATGGACGAACTTGAAGCGTTCGATGGTATTGGGGGTATCTGCGACGGTGGCCTGGTGGCTGCATTAGTTGCCTCACGACGGCCTGAGCTTAAGCTCTACCTTAATTTCTCATCCAGCCCACTTGAAAGACTGCCGGAAGCCATGCGGCAGGATAACTGGGTGATTTCTTGTGCCACGATTCATCTGCTTTCTGCTCAGGATGAGATGTACTCTTTACCGCAACTAATGGAAATTTCAGAACATTGTGAGAAAGCACTAATATTGAAACACCAAAACGGACACCGTGTACCCGAATTGAACGCCAACTTGAAAAAGGATGTCCTCGGGATACTCAACAGCATTAACTTTGAATCAACTTATACTGTTGTGGAAAAAACCTTCCAAACCAGAGAATCAGCAATTCCCCCCGTCACTGATACAGAACGCACATTGATCAATATCTGGAAACGGACACTCAGCACCAGCAATATCGGGCGCAACATCAATTATTTTGCTCTGGGAGGGAATTCACTTCGTGCTGTAGAAATTTTCTCGGAACTTGAAAAACATTTTAATTTTCAGGAACCTATCTCCGTTCTGCTTGAAAAACCTACCGTTGAACTTCTAGCGAGGCATATTGACGAACAACAAGAGAAATCGAAATCACCCGTTATCCTCACTCTTAAGTCGCCCGGTAGCAAAACACCAATATTCCTGCTGCATGCACAGGAAGGAAACATTTTTTTCTATCAGACCCTAGCCCAAAAGATTGCTGTAGACCGGGCGGTTTATGCCATTCAGTCAGTTTTCCTGACTGACTCGGATTTCCAACCTGAATCCCTCGAGGAATTAGCCACCTATTATCTCAAGCAAATCCGTTCCATCCAGCCTTCCGGCCCTTATTTGTTTTTCGGTCGTTGCTTTGGCGGGGTACTGATGCTGGAAGTTGCAAACCAGGTTCTGAATAGTGGTGACAAAGTTAACTTTCTTTGCGTGCTTGATTCAGCACCACCAAAAATGAAATCGTTGTCAAAAACAGACAACCCTGCAACAACGGGTACGCACCTAAAAAAGAGGCGGAGTCTGTTGGCGTTTTCGCAGGTTTTATACCATCATTGGACTAACGATCGCTTACCCAAAATAATTCATACTTACTATTCTAACAATATCAAAGCACCATTATGGGATGGAGTAATTAGGTCGATTTTCCCGATTCTATATAGTAATGCCCATCAATTTCCGGCTACACTATTGCAAAAGTTTGTCGGTAACACTGCTTACCGGATTCAACGAACCAAATATGTCAACCGGAAGCTTAAGGGAGTCTACAAAACTGCTGAGTATGCTGGAAATATTGTCCAAATTCGAAGCTCAACATTTGCTGCCAAGCCTAAAAAACAAACACACCTCCTCTGGAAACGTGTATGTGGTGGCCGATTAACCACCCATATTGTTCAAGGAACTCATAATTCTATCTTTACCGAACCAGAGGTCGATGAACTCGCTAGAACCATGCGCAAAGAAATTGACTTGGCCGAATCATTATTCTAGTGCTCAAGTCGACTGATGTGACAACTCTGCCAAATTATTCGCAGAATATGATTTGTAATGCATGTCATCAGGAACCCGTTAATCGAACAAGATCATAGCTACGCAACTTGTCGGTCTTATTCTTTTAGAGTTCACTCCAAGCTTACAGGTACCGTAGTTCAGTATTAACAATTAATCTGGATGACTGCACTGCATGATAGATAATTCGATCAGTTACGTATAAGGTTACCAGAATATCCGGAATATTGATTGCGAAGAGGAGGTACTGACCTCCTCTTGTTAGTCAATTTTCTGCAGAATTGAATTGTTTATTTTCCAGTTACATGCATGATTATATCGTGTACTTCCTGCTCAGGAGGTCCAGTCATTAACGGGCCTAACAGTCCAAAAGATTCTTTGGATGCCACTGCAGCCGCATCCATACTTTGTTGATCCCTATAAATTGCCGTAACTACTCCAGAATCTGTGTCGTCGTTATATGTGGCGCTAATTGAAATCATACCGTCCAGATTTTTCACAATTGGTATAATTGTATCGACTATTGCAACAGTTTCTTCTCTGGAGTTCGGTTTAAGTTTAAAACTCGTTACTCGTGCCAGCATGTCTTCTCTCCTATTTGTTTAGTTGTGTAAATTAAATTTACATTTGTCATACATCAGCCAAAGATACCGATGCCGATGTCGATATTACATTTCAAGGTAGTAACATAATAAACCATCTCCACTCCTGAATCAGCCGAGACTTGCATAATGTGCAGATAAGGGGTCAGTACCCTTATCTAAGATCACCAAAACTTTATAGGAACCACCCTGAAAGAGGACCGACTCCTTTAGAGAGTTTTCTTTTCTCAAAAAACTGGGTTTTACCCATCCTATCGCTCTGTTACAGCATTAAGGGTAGAATTATAAATAAATATATTAGAGATCGTGACGCACGATAAAAGGAGGCATGATGGTAAGTTTGTCTGAGAATCCATTAACATCATTAGCAGATGTAGAGCAATTTGAGCAAGAGATGCCGCTCCAGGAGCGTTTGCCTGGTGACAGCATCTACGATGTTTTGGTCGAGGCGGCAACAGCCCATGCAGATCGCGCTGCGCTCAGGATGCTAATGACGGGAGCCGAAGACGAATCTGCGCGGTGTGTCAGTTTTATACAGCTACTGGGGTTAGTGCGTCAGGCTGCTAATTTATTCTCTAGCCTGGGTGGCACTCGACCCGGCATTGCCTACATGCTGCCAACCTTAGTAGAAACACACGCCGTTCTATGGGGTGCTGAAACTGCCGGCTACGCGGTGCCTATCAATTTTCTGCTCCAGCCGGACCATATCCGAGGTTTGCTAGAAGCTTCAGAAGCAAAGCTGCTTGTCACATTGGGCGCTCATCCCCAGCTTGATATCTGGGAGAAGTCTCTGGAACTGAAACGCCAAATTCCGAACCTCATTTTAGTGCGAGTAGCGCCACCAGGGAGTAAACCAGTAGATGGTGTTATCGACTTCTTCGATGCCCTTGCCAACCAGCCGGATGATCACCTGGTTTTTGGTCAGTATGGTCGAAGCGACGATGTAGCCGCCTATTTTCATACTGGTGGTACGACGGGAGTGCCAAAATTGGCTGCTCACACCCATAACGGTCAACTTGCTGCTGCCTTCGGCTGTGCCGCACTGATGGATCTCAAGTCCGACGATATAATAACCGGCACGCTGCCCATGTTTCATGTTGCAGGCACAATCTTAATGGGAATAAGCACGTTTCTTGCTGGTGCAGAACTAGTGCTTATGTCGCCGGCGGGGTTAAGAAATCCCACTATGGTGAGACAGTTTTGGCGACTCTGCGAACGTTATAAAGTGACGATTCCGGCCGGCGTGCCGACATCCATCGGTGCAGTCGCTGATGCGCCTGTTGATGGTGCCGATTTAAGTTCGATCCGGTGTGGTTTGACAGGTGCGTCTTTGCTTCCGGTTGCTGTCCGTGAAAAGTTCGTTGCCATAATCGGTAGGCCGCTGAACGAAATATATGGAATGACAGAAGCTTCAGGACTCATTTCCTGTAATCCATTTTCGGGCGAAGATGGCGTTGGTTCAGTCGGATTCCGATTTCCATACACACGGATAACAATCCGCCGTCCAGACATAAACGGGGACCTTGGCGATATCTGCAATACAGAAGAAGTCGGTATGCTTGTCGTCGATGGGCCAACTGTTTCTCCTGGCTATCGTAATTCCGATCAGAATGCAGGAACATTTGTTAATGGCAGTTTGATAACTGGAGATCTTGCCTATGCAGACGCGCAAGGCAGGATTTATATTGCTGGCCGATCAAAGGATATCATTATAAGAAGCGGTCACAACATCGATCCCTTGATGATAGAGAATGCCATGCAAAATCACCCTGCGGTGGCGGTTGCCGCAGCAGTCGGTAGGCCTGATTCCTACGCAGGTGAAATTCCAGTGTGTTACGTGCAGCTGAAACCCGATACTACTGCCAGCGACGAAGAGCTTCGCACACATGCTGAAAACACTATAGCAGAACGCCCAGCATGGCCCAGGCACATTCATATTATTCCAGCCATACCTTTGACAGCGGTTGGAAAAGTATTCAAGCCGGCGTTACGCAACGACGCCGTTAAGCGTTCCGTTATTGCTGTATTGAGTGAACAAAAACTGGAGGGCGCCGAAGTGGTGGTTGAAGAAGGTGGCACCCGTGGCATGATCGTCACCGTTAAACTGACACATGGTGATAACAATGACGTGCAGCAACTTCAGGAAATACTCAATGGCTATTTTTTCAAAACAAAAATTAGCCGATTTTGAATTAAAGGACACTCAAGTGTCAGGTCTTCTGGACATCCAAGGCTAAATGCTTCTCTGACACCTATTTACTGCAAGGCTAAATGCTTCTCTGACACCTATTTACTGCACTGGCATCGATATGAGCAAGGAATCAGTGGCTTTACGAGTTTACATAACGCCAGAAGGCGACTCGAATGACTCTCAAACAATATTCCTTGGGCAGGTGGTAGACCCGAACTCACTGTGGATTGAAGCCAGTATTCCTCGCTCAATCAGACACATTCAATACGAAATATTGAGAGTGGGTCAGTCAACTTATGGGCTTATTTCTTTATCAGCAGATTGAAACTAGAGTGAAGTGAAGTGAAGTGAAGTGAAGTGAACTTAATCCTAATTATCACAACCTATTTTAAGAACATGCGTACACTACTGTATACCTTATGTTTGACCTTTTTCTTATTTATACTGCCTGTAAACAGCTACGCTATTGAATCTCTAAAATTAACCGATGTAATCAAAAGTCAAGGATCGGGAAACATAGATCTTTTCAAAGATATCAATGCCCCTCAGCTTGAACAATACCGACTAGAACATGACGGTACTATCGTGCTCGGCGTAGATATTAACGAGGCAGCAAGTGGTACCGAGAAGTCGTCGACCCAGGGCGTTTCAATCAAGAATGTAGTGTTAACGATTGATTTCGATGATGGCTCGCAAATTGTCTATGATTTGATGAACAATTGTTGCGAAACAGAGACGCAGACACTACTCGCTGAAGCTCCAAACACATCACGCCAACAATACTTTACTTTATTGGGCGAGACCGGATCCGCTCGAATATCTTCCATTAATCAAATTCAGGATGTCTTCGATAGCACATTAAGTATTGTTGTTCCAGACACGCTCTATGACCCAGAGTATCGCACTGCTGTTAGTGCCGTTCTTGAAATTCAACTTTTGGACACAAATGTAAATCTGGGCGACCCCAAGGCCTTTTATGATTACTCCGCAGGGTTCGAAGACTTGGCAATTTTAAGCCGAATAGATAGCGATTTCATTAATGACTACGTTGCGGGTCGGGACGAAGCGCCTATGGTTTTTCTTACCAATCCGGAACCAATCGTAGATCTAATGGCAGTAACCAATTGGAATCACTTTCCAACAGCCGATACGTACTACCTGGTTGGTTATGAGGACTTATATCCTTTTAAGGGCGACTACGATTTCAATGATTTGACCGTTGCCTATCAGGTTTCCTATGGGTTGAATGTAGAAAACCAGATAGTGTCAATACGCAGCAAGGCTTACCTGATAACGCGTGGTTCTGCCTATAGTCACAATTGGCACTTGAACATTGAGTTGCCAATTGAATTGACTGGCAATCTCGTTTGCACGGTGTATCGTAACCACAAAAACCCAGAGGTTAGCCGAAATTGTTCTACTTCAGAGCAAGCATACACCGGTGGAGATCTGGATCTCATGATGTTTGAAGACACTTTAGACATTTTTCCAGATCCAGCTGGATCGCTTTTTGTTAACTCACAGGCTTTGTACACTACTCCGTGGAATCTCAAATTCTTCCCGGGACCCAAAAGTGAATTTCGAATTGATTTTGATAGTCCCGTAATGCAATCCGAAGTTCAACCGGCGCCATTTGATCCCTATATTTTTGTACTAAATACCACTCAGGAAATTCACCTTCTGGAAGTCGATCCCACATATCAAGATAGTAGTGGTTATCCTTTTGCAATGATGATTCCCGATAACTGGCAACCGCCATTGGAATACATTGACACCGCCATCGCCTTTCCACAATTTAGTGAATTTGTGAGCAGCAAGGGGATAGCGGCTTTGAATTGGTACAATTCCAGTATTGCCGAATATATTGTAGATATTCCTGATAGCTCTGTGTGGGCGTGGTGATGGGTTAGTTTTTAACTATCGATTCATTGCAAAGACCTGACTGGTCACCATGTTTTTATGCATCAAGTTCTTTGTGCGATTAACGAACACATATTCACTAATTTTATGCGGAATTGTGCCGCGCGCCTCTCGCTTACGGTCAGACAACATAGTGATAAGCATGCAAACAACGGCTTGTGACTAGCACTGTTGCGTCATGTTTATGCACGTAGTCGGTAGCAGCGTCAGAGAGTAACCAGACTTCCCCGTTACTTGTCAGTACTCATATTGGCTGTCTTTGAAATCGATGTTCTAACCATTTGCCTCCACCGGTTGACTGCAAATGATTTCTATCCGGTTGGTTGTTCGGCAGACTACTGAAACCAATCTGTCAGGTGCCATCCGGGAATGAGGTCGATTCCCAACAAACCCTTGATAACATAAAGTCCCATAAACAGCGTTATTGCAGCACCTAGGGTCAGACAGTAAAAAAACAGTACGATAGAAGCGGACATCATCATGCTCCGGCGCGCATCTTCTATACTTTGAACATGCCAACGACGATCCCTGCCTATCAGGAACACTACAAAAAAACGTGCAAAGTATACTGGGAACGAAAATCGTAAGCCAATCGGGTGACGCGTCCAGCGCTTATTCGCGTGAATGACCTCGCTGATGACCTTGAGCTGCTCAACCGTAAAAGTGACCAAAATATCTTTATCAATGCGTTCGATTTCAGTGACCGCTTCCGCGAAAGGCGCGTTGGAATTTGCTTCTGTGGACATTATTTCTCACTTTTTGAAAATCTGCAAAATCTGGCGACACAATACGGAACTATTTTAGTGGACATTCTCTCCTTTACAGCATTTCAACGCATAATAATTCCCGGTCATGCAGAAAATGGTGTAGAAGATAAGGAATGTATAGATCCGAAGTCACAAAAGAACCTAGTCGCTTCCTAGATCATTTTGTTTAGTGGAAAATTACCTCGTTCGCATAAATCAGATTATGAGACCTTATCCAAAATAATTACGTATTGTGTGCTCGGAATATGCGTAATATAGAGTCGTTCTGCAAGATAATAAGCTAAATTCCTTGAATAGGGTGATCGACGTGATAACGTAGCAATAGATTTTACGCTAGGTAACTATTTTCATGAAACAAAGCCAACTCACGAACTCTGCATTTGGTCTAAAAATCGAAAACGTAGACTGCGCCAAATTGACCGATAATGAGCTAACCGATCTCGGTCGGCTACTCCACAAACATCAATTACTAGTTTTTCCAGACCAGCAGTCATTATCACCAAAAGATGAGGTGCGCGTTAATCGCGGTCTTGCCCCAAGTGCCGATACCGTTTGGCGAGACCAGCAAACAAATCCTTGGGAGGTCTTCAAAGTCGCCGCCGGTAATACCGCAGGAACCTGGCAAATACCTGACGAGCCAGGTGTTTTGGTGATCGGCAAAGGCCGTTATATTGCGAATGGGTTGGATGTCATGTTGGGCGGTGCGCGTGGCGCCTATGGCAAACAAAGTGGTTCCCAGGTGCTGGGTGGTGGATTGCTGCAGTGGCATATCGATGGAGCATTTTATCGTGAGGAACCGTGCCGAGTTGGCCAGATGCGCTGCCTCGAAGTACCGCCCGATGGTCCGCATTGGATCGACTATGGTGAATCCCCAGTTGCCGGTTTCTCCGCAAACGCTGGCGCTACAGTATTTGCCAGTGGTCGGATTGCCTGGCAGAAGCTCGACGTAAAAACCCAGCGAAAAGTAAGAAACCTAAACGCCCATTACGCAGCGCATCCCTTCAAACAAGTGAGTCATCTTGCTAACAATGATACCGGGCTGCGAGTAGTCGATGAGACCGCCGAATCTAACTACCAATCTTCCGGTGCAGATGTAATTGTTGAAGAACAACATGATAGCGACACCAAAGTTTATCCCTTAATTTGGGGCTGCCCAATTACCGCAAAGCCAGCCCTAATGATTCATCCTCGTTGCTTGTCTCACTTTGTTAATACCGAGAGTAATTATCACTACGGTAGGCGTGAGTCGCGCTTTTTGGCGGAGACACTAATGCGACCAGCAATCGATGCCACAGAGATCGTCATTCATAATTGGAAGCCCGGTGATTTAGTCGTTTGGAACAATCACAGCGTGTGGCATTCCGCCACTGGTGGCTTGCAGCAGAATGATCGTCGGGTCATGCACTTAACAGCTTTCAACGGTCTAAAACCACCTATTCCGTACTAGTTCAGTTTTCCAATTTTTTGATGTAACAACCGGTAAGTTCCGGTAACACAGCACATAGTAATTTTTCTGGAAGTTCTCTCTATCACAGTATTTCCACATAGCATAGTTCCATTAGAAACGTAGAAGGGGTACTGAACAGTACCCCTTTATTTTGCCCCATTAGTTCCTATTTCCCTGCCTATGGAAACACCGATAGTCAGATCTTGCAAACCTAGTAGGGTAAATGAATTGGTACAATCTTTCGAAGCCTAGCGTCTAACTCTGGATCGAATTTTGCCATCGATGGTTCACCTAAAATTTTGTTCTTTAGATCGATTGCTTTTTTTATCAAATCCGGTTTATCCAGTTCCACCCACTCTTTAGGCGACGTGCGATCTCCCAATGTAGGATAGACATAATCCGCTTGCATACGACTCAACGTTTGACTGGTTCCTAAATAGTGGCCCGGCCCATTTAGACAAACATCAGCAACTTGATCCAGGGCCAATGTTTCGTCACTAACTTCGATGCCGCGCACACAGCGCATGGCATGTCCAATAATATCATCGGCTAAAATTAGAGATTCCAAACTAAAGCCTAGAAGCGATGCATGCATACCAGCGGCTTCATAGACCATATTTAACCCGGATAACCCCGTCATAACGTTGGAGCACATTTGCTCCCAGCCCGCCTGCATATCCGGCATCTTGGAATCTGACGCACCCCCAGCTGCACCCCCTGGAAGACCATAAAATTTATGCATCTGTGCGCAACCGGCTGATAACAGCGCCTGTTCACCTGAACCAACAGACATGGAACCAGTACGAAGGTCCAACCCAAAAGGCCAGGTTCCAAAGATGGCAGGATGGCCCGGGACTATCGCGTTAACATACACAAGGCCAGCCAAACATTCAGCCGTGGCTTGCATAATCGCTCCAGCAATTGTAGACGGCGCTGTGGCACCCGCCATACCGGCCGAAAGTAATAAAATAGGCATACCACCCTTAATGCAAAGCTCCATTACTTCGCAACTTTCCGTTGCAAACTTCATTGGCGGAACAACAAAACAATTCGAATTAGAGATAAAGGGTCTCTCTCGAAATTTGGCTTCACCACCTGCTATTTCATAAATTATATCGAACGCCCCCTTAACAAAGGAAGGCTCAGTAAACGATGTACCGATATGCTTGGTGGTGCCAGAAGTCGTCGCATAAATGGTATTAAGATCCATTTCATAGTTATCTGGAATATCGCGGCAAACCATTGGTCGTTGAAGAAAGTGCACATTGTCTAACTGATCAACAATACGCGCCGCGTTATGCAAATCTTGCACTGTACATTCACGGTATTCGTTTTTTTCAACATCTACCAGATTTACAGCAGCACCGGCGGTTCCATAATGCACACGGTTCCCCGACAATATAAGATCATTTTTACCATCTCGACTATAAAGTGTGATCTCTTTATTTGCCTTCGTGAGCATATCTTCGACCAATGCCCGAGGGAACCGTATACGGCCATCATTGCCTAATATAGCCCCGGCACCAGTGAGGATTTTCACCCCAGATGGAGGCGCATCTGCCAATCCAATCTTCTCCAATGCATCAAGCGCAGTATTATGTATTTTTAATACCTCAGCGTCACTGAGAGGCTTGTATGTACCGCCCTCCATACCTGCTCGTATCGGACGAATATCGTCGGTTAACGGCGCTGCCCGTAGAGCTTGGCGCGCTGCCCTACCACCTGAACGTCTTGCTGATTTAGTCACTATTTTTCTCCTAATAAATAAAGTTAAAACAATTTATTCATAGACAAATAGGTGAACCTCTCGCAGCTAAACCGCGTTTAGAGCCAGTATTCCGAGATACCAATTCTGTCATGCAATCAAGATTTATCATAACCGTATCATTCACTGTCAAATCTGGAGGTGATTCGCACCTAAATTAGACAAAGGAGAATATTTCTTTGTGGCGAAGTATGACTAAAAGTTTGAGACTTTGCAGTCTTTTTTCTAAAAATAAAAAGAACATTTATGAACGTAGAAACGGTCAATATCCTTATCCAAACGTCCCAGAATTTTAGCGAAACCTTAAAAGGAGAAATTTTCTGCTATCCACAGGTTAACTTCCTACTAAATCCGGGACAGCCAAAAAAGAACTTGAATTGGCTTATATCAGTAGATAATCTTTCGCATCAGAAAACGGAAAATACGCACAATGGAGTGCAATTATGACTGTTGCCCGATCCCAGTTCGTCTGTCGAGACGATATCCCGTACTATCACATTACTACTCGTTATATTCGACGACTGTAGTCCCTTCCATATACGTGAATTATCAAACCAGAATATTTATCTTTGTTGGGCGGGTATGTCCGTCAATTAATTGAAGTTGTGCGGCACGCCAAGTTTATGTCTACAGACTGGAGTCAGTATGCTTTTCCAGCTTCAACACCCTATCCGCCAACTCCAAACTCGCCGGCCTGTGGGTAATCAAAATCACCGTTCGCCTGGCGAGCAAATCCCTGCATTCATGAATAAAACCTGCTTCGCCCTCGGGGTCGAACATGGCGGTGGCTTCATCCAAAATCAGAATGGGCGGGTCTTTCATAAGTGTTCGGGCCAATGAAAGCCGTTGGCGCTGGCCGCCCGAGAGTTTCACGCCCTGATCGCCGATAATGGTGTCGTAGCCTTCGGGTAGTTGTTCGATAAACTCACTGGCTTTAGCGGCGTTGGTGGCCCTTTTAATATCCTCATCACTGGCATCAAAGCGGCCATACACCAGGTTTTCGCGCACGCTGCCGTTAACCAGCAAAACGTTTTGTGCCACCATGCCGATTTGCTCACGAACCGATTGCAGATCGTAATCCTGGATATCGTGACCATCGATCAACACCCGTCCCGACTGAGGGTCGTAAAAACGCATCAACAAATTTACCATTGTGCTTTTGCCCGCACCGTTGGGGCCGGTGATTGCGATGGTCTCTCCAGCTTCTATTTTTAGGCTAAAGTCTCTTAAAACCGGGTCGCGATCGGGGTAGGAAAAATGTATGTTCTCAAATTCGATCGTGCCCTTTACCGTTGGCAGGCTAGTGCCATTCTTGCCATTTGGTTCTGGTTTTTCGGCAAAGAATGTCTGTAGGCGGTCAGCGGCGCCCAATGTGCGTTGCACCTGTCCATATACATTGGCAAGGCCGCTGATGGGCTGGGTGAGCAGCATGGCATACAGCAGCAGGCTGACAAGTTCCGAGGTGGTCAGTTGACCGCTTTCAACATGGGTGATACCCAGCCATAGCAACAACAGTAGTCCGCTACTGGCAAGCAGGGTAATTGTCGGGCTGAGAATGGCATCTGTAAGAATCTGCTTGCTCGATATTGAGAGCAGTTCGCTGTTTTTCTCCACGAAGCGTTCGCGTTCCAGTTTCTCACGCACAAATGCCTTGATGGCCGGTACCATGCTGATGTTTTCTTCCACCATAGAGAACATTCTTGAGTGAGACTCCCACCAGGCTTTGGATAATGGTCGAAGTCGGCGACCCAGCAGTTTCATGGCAATGAAATAAACCGGCAGCAATGCACCTGCTAACAGGGCAATTTGGGCATCCAGGGAAAACATGATCACAAAGGCACCTATCAACGTAAGCCCTAACGGCAATAGCTGTACCAGTGTGCTGGTGACGAAGGTACTTAAAACACTGGCTTCATTGCTTAACAGTGAGAGCAAGTCACCCGGCTTGCTTTCATGAAAATAACCCATGGGTAGTATTTGCAGGTGGTCGTAAATACGTGCCCGCAGCCTGGTCAATACCCGCTGGCCGGTGATACCGATAAAATACTGGCTGGTGAAACTCACCAGGCTTTTAAGTGCCACCAAACCCAGCCAACCCAGCAGGATGGTTCTTAGCGGAAATTTGCCCTCATCAGGCCCAGTCAGTAACGCATCGGTTAAAAGGCCGGCAATCCATGGGTTGGCCAGTGAAACACCTGTGCCTATCAAAAGTAGAATAAGTACCAGGATGGTTGTTTGTGGTTTGGGACTTACCAGTTGGATGAGGGCGCTGTATTTCATGGTAAATCGTTGCTCTAGTCGACAATAACAGCCGCAATTCTAACGGTTCTTCGGCTTTGGATACAGGCATTCGCGCACAGGTGCTATCGGGCCTGGGTCCACCCTGGCCTCAAAAAAACAGTTGTGATCAGCCAACTTTATCTTCTAGCGGCAAGGCGGAACTAAAAAGATATCTAACAATCAAGGCTTCAGATGGTAATCCAGTGACGTTATAATTCGTGAATGAACTATAAACTTAAAGATCGTTTTAATGTATCCGAGGAAGTTCTTTCACAGGAAGTCAACGGCGAAACCATTTTCGCTTGATCTTAAGGACGAATCCTATTTCGGTCTCAATCAAGTAGGCACCCGGGTTTGGCAACTGTTACAGGACTCACCAACCGTTGAAGAAACATTTGATACGCTCTCCGACGAATATGATGTCCGCAGAGAGCAGTTGGCGAGTGATGTTGGTGAGTTGTTGGCGCGGCTGGTTGAGGCTGGGTTGGTTTTAAGGGTTAATTGACGGGCTTGTTTGGGGTATAAATTCTTTTGAGTGGGCTATTTCGCATATTTGATACAGTACTTTTCAGTGAGTTTTCACTTCCTGAATTACCGTCAGTGTCTGATGACAGAGTATTCTGGGGACACAATAGAATGTTCAGTAATTTAAAATCCGTATTGTGTCAGCAGAATACAGCGGGGGGCACCCTTACGACATGTGAATGGCATCTCACACACTAGAGGTATTTTCTTCGGTAGGTTCTATATTGTTTACACCTTTAGTTATCAGCACTTCCATTTTTTAAGAACGCAGTTTTCTTGGCCTTGTTCCAATACTTGAAAAAACGCGCAAACTCATATGCTTCTGAAATTTGTGCAAAGGGCTGGGGTTTAATAACTTCAACATTGCAATTTTTGGAAAGAAGTCGGGCTATTTCTTTTATTTTCGTGTCAGCAGTGAACCATGTCCTAACCTCATTTGGTGCTAAAGACCTCATCACTTCTAATGTGTCGCCTTTGATTACATCAACAGGCATCTGGCAGAGCGTCTCATAGATAAACACCAATCGCTTCAGCGAATAGGAACGGTCTTGAAAATACTGATTATCCCAAACAAATACTGCTCGAGTATGATCATCCAGCGCCTGCAAGAACAAGTGGTTCAGGGCTTTGTCATGAATCCAGATAATCACTTTAGCCATTTCCATCTCCAAAATGAGGAAATAAGCGAGCCGATAGTTCTTCGTAACTTGCGTTTAATACCTTATTATTTTCAGGTGTGGTGTCGACCAGTTTACCAAAATACTTATCGACATTTTCAAGATTAAAGATGTAGGGCTTATTGCTAAAGGTACTGGCCACCCATTGCCACGAGAGATTATTGCTGGCTTCATCACCATCTAGTAAATGCTCCAAAAACCACTGCGCTCCTGCCTGCCATTTAATGCGCCTAAAGTGAACGACATAGCTGGCTAAATACATGCGTGCATGATTATGCACATAACCTGTATTGATTAGATCGTTTATGAACGAATCGATACAAGCGATTCCTGTGTTACTGCTCGTAACATCATTAGGCAATTCGTCTTCATAATCCTCGGCACAAAAACCAGTTTTATAGCTCTCCACATCGTTCCATATCCAATCAGGGTTTTTATCAGCAACACGCTGCCAGAAATCACGCCATGCTAATTCTTGTATGAACTTTGTAATCTGTTCAGACTGAGAATACTTATCCAGTGCGTAGTTTCGGATCTCATTTAGATCGATGATCCCATGATGCACATAAGGCGAAAGCTTTGTGACTTTTCCATCGCCAAAGTTTCGGGTTTTGCCGTAGTTGATAGGATCGATTTTATTGAGTGCTTCTTGTGCGTGATTATAACCTCCACACACAGGGGAAGCTTCACCTGACGCCCACCGCGAGAGATTCTTCACGTACGCTATTAGATCATCTCTATTAGTAAAATCAGTCTTAAGTGATTCCATCAATCAACCCCTCTTAAATTCTGAATTCTGGGGAATTCTGGGGACACAATACGGATCTCAAATTACTAGACAATGGGTTTTGCGCCCAACTTGTGTGAAGTAAATCTTGAACTAGTTCGGTCATATTTTATAATTCCGTATTGTGTCCCGAATGGCACTAAGTTAAGCATCTTCAGCATAGCGTTTTCGCCGACTTTCGCTCAAGTTTGTTGGTATTCGTTTATACTAATTTCTCTTAACTTAGTGCCATTCTATTGTGTCCCCAGAATTTTGGTGGTCTGTAAAATCAGGACTAACCCTGTCCTATGTAGTTTAACGAAGTACAATATTAGGTTACACTGGACCACGTTACTATAGCTTCAACAGTTTTTCAAAAACCATGGACATACAGATTAGGGAAAGTGGTCTAGTACTGCCGAGCGGGTAACTAAGGAGGTTTTACACGATTATTATAACCATATACAATCATACAGATGAGATTTACACATGAAGAATAGTTTAACGTTTCAGAGATTTGCTGTTGGCCTGACGCTTGCCTTTACGGTATCGACAGCAGCCATTGCCGACGATGTCAAATTGAAGATAGCCGGCACATGGCCAGCAAAGCATTTTGGCAATGAAATCATGGAGGACATGGTTAAGGAAATAGAGAGTGCGGGTGTCGGATTAGAGGTTAAATACTTTCCTGCCTCACAACTCGGTTCTGGTGAGGAACTTGTTGAAGATGCCATTCGTGGAAATATCGACATCGTTCAGGCGTTTATATATGCCCAAGCGGATCCGCGACTGGAGATATTGAACCTTCCAGGCTTAGTGACCACAATTGATGAATTGAAGTCTATCTACGGTGACCCTAAGTCGGCGCTGAATACTACCCTACGCGACATTATGAGTGATCTTGGCCTGACCTATCTTAGCCTTGTTGGTGAGGGTTTGATCGGCGTGGTGGCTGATAAAAAACCGAACGATCATGCGGGTTTTGGAGACAAAGGCATGAATATCCGTGTCTGGAGCTCAGATGTAGCCAAGAAAACGGTCGAAAGTATTGGTTATCGAAGCACCACCATGAATTGGGCAGAGGTGCTTCCGGCACTGCAGTCTGGCGTTATTGATGGCGCGATCTGCTGCACACCTGAATGGGCTTATACAACCTTTGCTGCGGCTGGCATTGGAAAATATTATATTCCAGTCAACACCTTTGTTGAAGCGTCGGCGATCTATGCCAGCCAGAAAACCTGGGATAAACTGAATCAGGAGCAACGAGATGTTATTCGTATGGCTTCTGAAAAGGCCGCCCGGATTGGTATCGATAAAGCCTGGGAACGTAGCCAGGGTTTTGTCGATCAAATGATCGAATCTGGGTATGAGATTCTGGATTATACACCCACCGAGCGGGCCGCTATGGTTGCTCATATTAAAGAAAACGTCTGGCCGGATCTGGTTAATACCATTGGCCAGGAAACTATGGATAAGCTGAACGCTCAGTAAAGCCACATCTTATCTCTAAGGAACAATATAACGTGAGCGACGAATTCTCCAACATGGGTTGGGGAATTCGTTAGTTCTGGAAGCGATAAAATTATGATATTAATAGAAGAGAACCTTCCGCCCGGTCTGCGTAAATTTATCCTGTTAATGGTTAAAATCAAAACAGTCATGGTCGTTATATTATTACCGATTTTACCTATCACGTTCTTCGGCGTGGTTTTTTTCAGATACATTCTAGAACAGGATTTGTTTGCTTATGAAGAGTGGCTGCTGCTAATTTGTTTCTGGATATTTTTTCTAAGCAGCGCTCTTGGAACTTTTTATGGCAAGCAAATAAACGCAGATCTTCTGGATACAATCACTGACAACCACAATTTTATGTGGCTACGCAAGATAGCGGTTACGGTCATTGAACTTGTCATTACGGTAATCATTCTGCACTGGGCTTGGCTAATGCTGTCTAACGAAATAGCAGACTATCCCCGTTGGAAGACGACGATTGCACTCAAAATTCCTTTTTTCCTTCCCCGGCTTGGGATATTCGTTGGTTTCTTCTTTATGTCTTTGTATAGCGCGTTGTCGCTGTATCTAATTTGCAGAGCGGGGCCGGATCGGTATGTAGAAGCCGTGCAGACAGACAAACAGGAAATTGTCGAGGGAGGTGACGTGTCATGGTGATCGTATTTGCAATTTTGCTAATTTGTGTCTTGTTGGCGATTGGTGTGTCGGTACCGTTAGCCTTTGGTGGAGTGCTGGTCCTGCTGGCCTATACGGGAGGTCACGATGTCTCTGGATTTCTAGCCACGGGACACTGGAAGATGAATTCTGTGATCTTGCTGGCCATTCCATTATTTATGATGGCTGGAAGTATAATGCAGCGCGGTAAGATCGCTAATCCTATCGTTGAGATCGCTGAGCTCATATTCGGTCACCTCAGGGGTGGTTTGAGTGCGGCATCCGTTGTTGCAAGTGCTATGTTTGGCGCTATTTCCGGTAGCGGGGCCGCAACCCTTACTTGCATCGGCGGAATTATCATGCCGCATTTGCGCCGGGCAAAGTATCCGGATGGCTTTTCAGCCGCCCTGGTCATCAGCGCCAGTCCATTGGGCCTGCTAATCCCACCCAGTGCTGCGCAATTGCTCTATGCATGGGTCGGACAACTTTCGGTATTAAAATGTTTTCTGGCGACGCTCGTACCCGGTATAATCTTAACGGTGCTGCTGATCATCGTGAATTTTGTAGTTCTGCGCAAAAACACTACCATCCTAATAACGGAAGTCCCGCAGCAGTTTCTTCGCGTACTGTCTAAAAAAACCTGGTTTGCAATGCCGGCAATATTTATGCCCTTGATTATTTTGGGCGGCATATACGGCGGTATAATGACGCCTACAGAGGCTGCAGGGGTTGCCGTAATTTACGCTATCCCAATTGGTTTCTTTTTCTACAAAGGCCTGACGCTCAAAACTTTGTATCAAAGCCTGAGGGAGTCTGCGATTACCATTGGCGTTGTCATGGCGATGATTTTCATGGTTTTGATCGCTAGCCGATTTCTGATCTTTGAAGACATACCCGGGATGGCTGAAGAATTGATCTATTCCATTTCGGAGAACCCAATTGTCATTCTATTGATGATCAACTTGGTCATGCTTTTAATTGGCATGTTAATGGATGACATCAGCGGCATTATCCTGAGTGCCTCGTTATTGCTTCCCATTGCTGAAGGTGTTGGTGTGGATCCCATCCACTTCGCTGCAATAGTGGGAGTTAATCTGGGAATGGGCAACATTACGCCGCCGACCGCACCCCTATTGTATCTGGGTGCGCAGGTAACGAATGTGCCGGTTCGCTCACTAATTAAACCGACGATGATTTTTATTGTGTTCGCGTGGCTGCCGACCCTGCTATTGACCACCTTCGTTCCAGAAATAGCACTCTTCCTGCCTGACCTGTTACTTGGCAAGTAAACTTGTCTGTATTCTGTGTCCTATTCTGGGGACACAATACACAACCGGTTGGGAATTCCTAGAACAAGATACATAATTATTTTAAAGAAGTGTGCATAAGTTGGTTTACACGAATCAAATAATTTTCCAAATCAATCAGAAACCGACAAGGCGTTTCTGTGGTTTCGGGTTCATCCATGCCTCACAGTAGGTGCATTGTTAATGTCTGATGGGAATATCTATACATCGAAATGCTGTATTGAGCGAGCCTCGGGAATAATAGTTCCGTACTGTGTCACCGGATCTCTGTCGCAACCATCGCCGTTACAGTAAGTTCGCCGACACGGGTTTTTTAATACCTAATCGG
>Ga0213861_10000630_pt1 | contig 31080 bp, 28 predicted proteins | sample PICome_4_FD_160110 | JGI IMG/M metagenome (GOLD analysis project Ga0213861, IMG submission 160110) | Coastal seawater microbial communities near Pivers Island, North Carolina, United States - PICO131 | ecosystem: Environmental > Aquatic > Marine > Coastal | place: USA: North Carolina... | reverse complement strand
TCTTGGTCAAAGCTATAAGCCCACAAAAAATGTGCTTTTTCATGTAAAATTAATCTACGGGAATCATTAATATCTCCACCATTAAATGCTTTAGACATGAATTCCATAGTGTTAAATCCAGTCCATGCAATTGCAGCCGCAGTTGGATACTGAGGATTATCTTGCCCGTTAATTCTCCTTACTAAGTATTTTAAACCTTCCTGTTTGTGAAAACCTTCAGGGAGTTCTTCAAACATTGCTAATATCTCAAGTTTTTCAGATTTAAAAAATTCTTGAAAATTACTCTGATCTTCATTCATCAGATCTTCTGTTTCTTGATCTGCTTTCATAAATTTAATTCCAAAACGTTCATTAGCAAGCCAACTGACCACTTCATCATCATTTGCAAAGTCAGTTATAAAATTAACAACCGTATGGTATAGTCTTTTTGAAAAAAATTTCCCACGAATTCCATCAATAGTCACAATTTGTGGCTCTGCATATACAAACGCACTTTGACTGACAGTCGCGTAGGGTATTTGGTTAGAATTATCAATAGAAAGATCGTTGTCCTGCTCTTGATCTGTCAGCATAAAGACACCACGAATATTTTCACCTGTTTCATAATTAATTCCATTTCCTTCCCCATATGAATTATAAGGTAGGTTAGAGAACATTTTATAAAGACGATAGCTATCCTCATTTGACCAAGGTTGAATGGAGTCTGATAGAATTACACCATATTCAGTTCTGAGTTTTACAGCAGAAAAATCATCAGGAACAGCTATTGAATCATTTAAAACGACAATTCTAGCAGGTTCATTAATGTATCTTTGTGTTGCGTGTCCAGCAGCACTTCCATCATCTTGCCAAGTATAATCATAATCATCATCAGTAAGTGGGGTAAGTGTCCAAGTCATGTTGACATCAGTTGGGATATTAATTATTTGCTGTGATGGATAGGTATAACCAGTAGCATCTAATTTAACAGCCCATTCTCCTTCACTTAAATCAAAACTAACTGTAGAAATTTCTCCACCGTTATAATGCACCCAGTCTTTTAATAAGATTTCTGCTGATTTTTGAACAATTACTCGAATAGAATCCGATTCATTTATTCCTTCAATATTTATATCAAATTGATTTTGAGCAAATAGATTACTTATGGAAAATAAAAATATTAATTTAATCAAAAATAACTTCTTCATAATTTTTAGTTTTATGTAAAAATAATTAATTAATTTTTATATTATAGACCATTATTTGCCCATGAAAACTATTATTGCAGAAATTATAATAATCTTAGCTAAGAAATGGCGAGAATACCTGTAACACAAAGGTTACTCCGCAGGTTTAAATTTTTGTTATTTAGTTAGATTTCTGTTTACTGTTATATCATAAATTTGTCTTTATACTATGATTTACGGGTTTTTTGGTTTTTAGGGTGTGCTCAAAGGTGTGCGCAGTTTAGTTATTTGTAGTTTATTTGTCTTTATTTCATTTTATGTCTCTATAATAAAAATGATGTTATATCATTAATTTTTAATGATTTAGGTGTTTTTAAGATTAAATGAAATAAAGTAAATTCTTCCTGGAGGTACCACAAAATTATCCCGTAACTCATTTATAAACAATGATTTACGGGTTTTTTGGTTTTTGGGCTGTGCTCAAAGATTGCTCGAGAGGAATAAAAAAATAATTACAAACTGATTATATTAGTAACCTAAAATTAGGTTACTGATTACCTAAGTGAAGCATGAAACAACGAATAAAACATTGTGAAGTTTGTAAGGTAGATTTTTCTACCATGTACCGCATACAATATAAAAACCCAAAAGAATGGGTGTTTGTTTGTAAAGAGTGTCTTATAGACGTTAAAAAGGACAATCCTAACTATACCTATGGAGGTACTTGGAAGCGGTAATTATTTATAAGTTGTGCGTTTTGTCATCCATCGTGGAAGATGCTATTCCAATTTGACAGCCGCTATAACAATCTCCATAATTTCCTGTCTGAAAATATTTTGTATCTGTGGGGTTTGATCTCTCAGGACCTTTATTTTTTTGTTCTTGAGGGCAATCTTAAAAAATACAAAGTGAATGAAAAATAAGATTTTAGATTGACCACAAAAAAAACCCAAACAGCTTTGTTTGGGTTTTTTATTTATTAGAAGCCTGAGGACTCTTATTGCAACATTTGGAGCTTACTAACTTCCAGTGCTGTCAACGCTCTCCATCTTCCTCTTGGCAAGTTTTTCTTTGTCAATTCGGCAAAAATTACTCGGTCTAGTTTTGTTACTTTGTATCCAACATGCTCAAATATTTTACGAACAATTCGGTTTCTTCCCGAATGAATTTCAATTCCAACTTCATTTTTTGGTTGCCCATCTACATATGAAACCGCATCAATAAATACTTTTCTCCCTTCTATAATGACCTCACCTCTTAATTTCTCTAAATCTTTTAATGCTAACTTATTGTCTAAAGTTGCATGGTATAATTTACGTACGTTGTGTTTTGGATGGGTAAGTTTCTTTGCCATTTCACCGTCGTTGGTAAACAACAACAATCCCGTTGTATTTCGATCCAAACGACCCACGGGATAGATTCTTTCTTTGGACGCATTTGCAACCAATTCCATCACTGTTTTTCGACCACGTTCGTCATCCATTGTAGTGATGTAGTTTTTCGGCTTGTTCAATAAAATATATTTCTTTTGCTCTGGAGTGATGGAAGTACCATCAAAACGAACAATATCGTCGGCTTGTACTTTGTACCCCATTTCGGTAACTAATTTTCCGTTTACCTCTACACTTCCATGCTCAATATAAGTATCTGCCTCTCTTCGAGAACAAACACCAGAGTTGGCAATGTATTTGTTTAAACGGATTCCTGCAGACTCATCTGTCTTTGAGGTTGTATGGGGTTTCTTGAATTCTTTCTTGGAACTCATTCTACTTAACGGAGCCTTTTTCTTTGTACTTTTTCTATTTAGAGGCGTACTTTTTCTTCCTTCCTGTCGTCCTCGCGACGAGTTTTTATTTGAATTCATCGATTTAAATTTTTGCAAAGGTACTCAAATTGAAGATCCTAATACAATCTCTCAATTACTTTTTCAACAATTAAAGAGGGGTTCATAAAAATCAAACAAAAAATACCAATAAACAGCAGTATTTTCATGCTATTGTGTAAAATTCTATAATGCGCTTTCTGAGAAGATTTCCACAAATAGAGCCCAATAAAAAAGAAGGAAACCACTGCAAAATAGAAATAATAACGCATGAGTCCTATAGCTGGATACCGTAACAAAACACCCACAGGAAATACGGTTAAAACTAACAAGAAGAGCGACAATTGCTTTGTCTTTCGCTCTCCATAAACTACTGGAAAAGTAGTGTAGTTGCTTGCAAAAGCCCCTTTTATATTTTCTAAATCTTTAATTAATTCCCGAACCATAATGACCAAAAACAAAAAGACAGCTTGAACAAAAATCACTTTAGAAAAGTTTTTAAAATAAATAAATACTGCAAAAAAAGGCAGTATGGTAAGCATTGATGCAGATATCAAGCCCGTAAAAGCAAACTTCTTTAATTTGTGAGAATAGAACCAAATGGAAAAAATATACACCGCAAAAAATAGCGCAGCCCTCCAAGAAATTAAGAAGCCAAAACCAAAACCCAAGAAATTTAAAAAGAAATACAATTTTAAAATGGTTTCCTGCTTCACAAAATTATCCAACGTTGATTTTACAGGTCGATTGATCAAGTCCATTTTTGCATCGTAGAAATTATTGATAATGTATCCTGCAGCCACCACACAAATGGTCGCAATAACGATGAATAATAAATCGATATCAAAAAGAACAGTTCGTAACGATTTGTTTGGAGAGAAAATAAAAATAGCTGCCAAGTATTGCGCCGCTACGAGAGTAAAAATATTGTAGCCCCTCACTACAGAAAACAAACTTAAAAACTTATAAATAACCTTGTTAACTTTAAGCGCATCCATAAAGTAGTTTTTAGAAACGGTATACCAACTCTACCTTGTATTTTTCTAAACTTTTTTGTGCTTTTTCATAATCCTCGGTAAAGCCTAAAATATAGCCTCCGCCACCAGAACCACACAATTTTAAGTAGTACTCATTGGTACGAATTCCTTGCTCCCATACTTGGTGGAAAGCTGTCGGAATCATTGGTTTAAAATTCTTTAAAACCAGTTTGGAGAGTAATTTCACATTGCCAAACAACGATTTTACATTGCCGCTCAAGAAATCATCAATACAGGCATCTGTAGTCGTTGCAAACTCCTCACTAATCATTTTTCTAAAACCATCATTTTTCATCTTATTCATAAAGATGTTTACCATAGGAGCGGTTTCACCAACCTGCTCAGAATCCAATAAAAAAACAGCCCCCTTCCCTTGCTTTTGCGAAGGAATCCCTGCGGGTTCTATATGGGTTTTTGAATTGATTAAAATTGGCAAACTTAAATAGGAATTCAACGGATCCAAACCAGAACTCTTCCCATGAAAAAACGACTCCATTAACGCAAAAATTTGCTTTAATTTCAACAATTTATCTCGCGTTAAGTTTTCTAAAACCGTAATCTTATCCGCGGCATATTGGTCGTAGATTGAAGCAACTAAGGCACCCGAACTCCCAACACCATATCCTTGAGGAATTGAAGAATCAAAATACATTCCAGCAGCTATGTCCGATTTTAACGCATCAAAATTAAAAGCAACCAAATCAGTATCCAGTGCCAGTAAATAAGAATACAATCGCGCTAAGTTTTCATTGGATTTCCTTGCAATTTCCGACACGGGTAACGAAGGGGTTTTCAAAGCACCTCGGTAGGCATTGAAGGGAATTGCTAAACCTTTGGAATCTTTAATGATTCCATATTCTCCAAAGAGTAAGATTTTCGCATAAAATAACGGTCCTTTCATAATTGATTCTTACTTCACAAAAATACAAATAAATAAATGAATAAATACAACATAAAAAATGATGCAAAAAAACCTTTCTAAAGACTCATTATTTGTAGAGATATTGGTGATATTTCTATTTTTTATGGTTGATTGGAGCAATTTACAGCAGTTTAGCGCCAGTACCAACATGATCAAAAATAGATTGCTTTTGCTCACAAAATGGAGATAGCGTATTCTCAATAAAATGATTTACAGATACTTCCTCACTTTCTGGATACAACAAATGCACATTGGCACCCGCGTCTAATGTAAAACATAGATTACTGTTGTTTTCTTGGCGGTATTGCCAAACTTTCTGAATCACTTCTAGGGTGTTGGGTTTCATTAAAATAAAATACGGAATACTGGTCAACATCATCGCATGCAATGTTAGAGCCTCACTCTCTACCAAACGAACAAAAGCTTTTAAGTCGCCACTTTGCAGTATGGCTGTCATTTTTGACAAGTTCTCGTTGGCCTGCTTGAAACGGTTTTCGGCATAGGCATGGTCAATCATTAAATTATGTCCAAGGGTACTTGATACTTGTTTTTCACCTTTGTCTACAAGCAATATAGCATCTTTGTAATTGTTGAAATTTGCATGAACTTTGTGTGGAAATGGTACTCCAAACAAATCAGAACTGCCCTCAATCTCTGAATGCGCTCCCCAAACAACCAAAGGTCCTTCAATACTTCTGCTGGCACTACCAGAACCCAATCGCGCTAAAAAGGACGCTTTTTTATTGAGAAACTCCTGCGTCAAACCTGGCTGCAAAGCCTTTTCTAGACTCATCAAACACATAGCAATAGCACTTAAACCACTTGCCGAAGAGGCAATTCCACTGCTATGTGGAAACGAATTCTCCGAATGTATGGTCATATCATATTCCAGCACATAAGGACAATACTGCTGGATTCTTTTAAAAAATTCGGTAATTTTAGGTTTGAATGCTGCCTGCTCTTTTCCTTCAAAAAACAATGTAAATGCAGCTTCTAAAGATGTTTCTTTTTTTGAAAAATCAATAGTTGTCTTGGTATGACAATTGCTTAGCGTAAAACTTATGGAAGCATTTTTGGGGATTTGTGGATTGCTTTTTCCCCAATATTTTATCAATGCAATATTACTTGGGGTTTGCCAAGTAAAACTTGCCTTTTCGATCTTTTCCGAAGAAGGTTCAGAAATAAATTGTGCTGTATTCAAACGTGTCTTATTTGTGTCAAAGATAGAACTATTTCTACTAACTAATTGAACCCTATTTTAGCTATTTTTACACCCATGAAAACACCAAACGTTTTTTTACTGTTGAATGGTGAGAAACCAACGAAATTGCCTGACACTTCAAAATATGAAGTTATTTGTGCCACAGACGGCGCCTATGAGTACTTAAAAGAAAACAATATAAAACCCCATTTTATTAGTGGTGATTTCGATTCTTTAACAGCAGTTCCCAAAAATATTGAAACGATTCCTACGCCTGATCAAAATTTTACTGATTTTGATAAAATACTCCAACTTTTATGGGATCGAAACTATAAAAACATTGATGTTTACGGCGCTAGTGGAAAAGCACAAGATCATTTTTTAGGAAATTTACACAGCGCTTTGCAATGGAAGCAAAAACTAAACATCACTTTTTTTGATGACCATGGGCATTATTTTTTTGGCCACAAAGAAATACAACTCACCCAGTGTTTGAACAAAACAATATCATTACTCCCTTTTCCAAAAGCAACCCATATTACTAGCCAAGGACTCCTGTATCCTTTGCAACAGCAAACTTTGAGTTTTGGTACAAAAATTGGTACGCGAAACAAAGCTACCAAAAAAGAGGTCAATATCTCTTTTAAAACTGGTGAATTGCTTATTTTTATCCAACATTAAACAAGTCGATTTTGAGTAGAAAAATAAAATTATTATGGGATTTTCGTGGCGAAGACGCCGCAGCAACTGCCAAACATCATACGGTTCATTTGAAAGAATTTGCCGAAATCGAGGCACTCCCTTTTCATGAAATTGGCCTAGAGGAGAAAAACCCAATGCTGGTTGCTGCTTATATTACCGTAGCTGAAGCAGATATGAAAACCTACAGAGATGCGCTTAAACCGCACCGCGGAGCGCTTGAATAATGTACCTTTAGGAGATCATTCAATACAAACTCACAGATCTTTTAAAGAAAGAATACTCAAAAAAACTTGATTACTTTTGAAGATTTCGGCTAACTTTCTGTTGAACGCCATTTGATGCCACACCCCATACTTGGTTTTTGATTTTCCAATACAGGCTTACGCGCAATGGTATTTTCAATAGCATTCCGAAGATCGATTCCAGAAACAGGAATCCCATTTCCTGGCCTAGAGGCATCTAATTGCCCGTGGTATACTGATTTTAAATCGGCATCAAAAACATAAAAATCGGGGGTACAAGCTGCAGCATAGGCTTTTGCTACTTCTTGGGTTTCATCAAACAAATACGGAAAAGGATAGTGTTCTTTTTTGGCAACTGCTTTCATCTGCTCAGGTCCGTCTTGTGGATACTGCTCAATTTCGTTGGAACTGATCGCAATAAAAGCAATCCCTTTGTATTGATACGCATTGGCAATTTTTACCAACGTGGCATTTATATGAATGACAAAGGGACAATGATTGCAAATAAAGAAAATGACCGTTGCCTTTGTGCCTTTGAGCTCTGATAATGAAACCAAGGTATCGTCTACCGTATTTGGTAAAGTAAAATCAGGTGCATTTGTTCCTACTAAAAATTCATTCGATCTTGTAAGTGCCATACTTTTCTTTTATTTTTCTGCCAATGCTTTTGCGCAAATATACCCTCCTGTCCAGGCATTCTGAAAGTTAAATCCACCTGTTACGGCATCAATATTTAACACTTCACCCACCAAAAAAAGATTTTTATGTTGTTTGCTTTCAAAGCGTTTAAAATTAATTTCTTTTAAATCGACCCCTCCTGCAGTCACAAACTCGTCTTTAAAAGTGGTTCTCCCATTGGCATTGTAATACCCGTGGGTCAATTGATTTGCCAGATCTTCTAATTGTCTGTTATTGAGGTCTGCCCAATTTTGAGAAGCTTGTATGCCTGAAAACGTCACAAAACGCTCCCACAATCTTTTTGAAATTTCTGAAAATGGGGATTTTAAAGATACTGTTTTTCGAGGTTCTTTCTTTTTTAAATTCAATAATACATTCAATATTTTATCAGTGGGTCTGGAGAGCCAATTGACTTCGATATTGTACTGATAGTTTTTGTCGGCCAAAATTCGTGCTCCAAAAGCTGATAATTTTAAAACTGCAGGACCACTCATGCCCCAATGTGTAATTAATAAGGGCCCTGATGCTTCTAATTTTGTTCCTTGAATGCGAACGGTTGCATTGGGCACCGAAATACCTAATAAATCGGTCAATCTTTTGTCCTTAATGTTGAAGGTAAATAGTGACGGAACGGGGTTTACAATACCATGGTTTAGGGTTTCGCAAAGCGCCCAAACTTTTTTTGAACTTCCAGCGGCAATGACCACTTTATCCGCTTCAAAATTTTGCGTTTTTGTGTGAACAACCCAGCTATTATCTTGTTGATAAAGGGAATTTACGCCATGATTTGTCAACACTTTTATACCCAAGTTGTCAACAGCTTTTTGAAAACAATCAATGATTGCCTGACTGGTATTTGCTTCCGGAAAAACGCGATTGTCATTCTCAATTTTTAGCGGAACGCCTCGATCATCAAACCATTCAAAGGTATCTCCTGTCATAAATTGATGAAAAGGCCCTAGCAACTCTTTACCACCTCTGGGATAAAACGCCACTAATTCTTTGGGTTCAAAACAAGCATGGGTTACATTACACCGCCCACCTCCAGAAATTTTAACTTTCTGTAAAACGTCGTTCCCTTTCTCAAGAATGGTAATGTCTAAATCGGGATTCTTTTCTTTTGCGTTGATCGCTGTAAAATATCCTGCTGCACCACCACCTATAATGATTACTTTATTCATTTATTTTTTCATAATATGATTTCATCATACCGCAACACGGTATTGAATCCGCTGTTTTTAAAATAATCAGGGGTTTGTTCGTTTCCAGTTACCAAGACAAAATCACCTCCCCAGGCCCCCAAACTTTTCACCTCTCCAAAATAATCTGGAAACAACCTTTCTTTTACCGGTTTTGTCTGAATAATTTCCCCAATAATTTTTTCATGGGCAATGATTAGAGTATTCAAAGCTTCAAGACTTGTTGCATTTACAAACGCTTCTGATATCTCTGAAATACGAACAATTTGTTGCTGTATTTGTTGCAATTCTTTTTGCTTTCTATAGGCTAAAATGCCTTCTTTAGAATCTTGCTTTTCATTGAGATAAACAAAAAACAAGTGTTCCTTAAAACTAGGATTGAATGTTACCGGTCTTACGAGCGGTTTGTTCTTTTTAATTTGATAGTAAATAGGTGTATTGTTTTGTGCACATGCAACATCGTACCCACTACCTTTAAAGGAATTCCACAACAATTGAAAGGCATCTACTTCTGCCCAATTGGCAATCGAATTGATTAATGTAGAAGAAGTTCCTAATCCCCAATTTTTTGGAAAAGTCAAGTTGGTTTTCACTTCAAAGCCTTTTTCGGTTTGTAAGAAATGTGGATTTAATTGTTTGGCAGCTTGTAAAATCTCTAATAAGGTTTCTGCAATTAGATCGGCATTCCCTTCTTTTTCAGAATGAAAGGTACAACTCACCAAACGCAGTTTTGTCAAATCGAAAACGGCTTCAAACCAGCAGGTTCCGGTATGTGTAAAACTACTCCAAACTAGTTGTGGTACTTCGATAGGCGCCACAATTAGGTCTTGCCCAAACTTTGTTGGCAATGCCAAGGAGGTTGCACCATCTAAAACAAGGTATTCTCCTGTTAATAATAATTTTCCGTTGGAATAAAAGTTTTTCACAATAATTGTCAAGGCTACAACACCTCTTTTTGTTTTATTTCTTCAAATTTTGAAACCACAGCGGCATGGGTAACTGTTTTCCCATCAAAATAGCTTGTGATTTTTTCTTTCTCTTGGGCATTTGCTCCCAACTGATTTAAAATATTCTGCAGGTGCATTTTCATATGTCCGTGCTGAATTCCTTTGGTGGTGAGCGCTCTCAGGGCTGCAAAATTTTGTGCTAAGCCCGCAGCAGCTATAATTTCCATCAATCTGTTTGCCGAAGGTTTTTGCAACATTTCAAGAGATAATTTTGCCATTGGATGCAAGCTCGTAAGTCCTCCAACTGTTCCCAATGCCAATGGAATGTCTAACCAAAATTTAAACATCCCCTTCTCAATGGTACACTGAGACAAACTTTTATAGGAACCGTCTTTCGACGCATAGGCATGGGCTCCTGCTTCAATGGCTCTGAAATCATTCCCAGTGGCCAACACCACCGCATCTACACCATTCATAATCCCTTTATTGTGGGTTACTGCTCTGTAAGGTTCTATATGAGCAATTTGTACAGCCTGATAAAATTTTTCTGCAAACTTCTGTGGATCTTCTCCACCCAAATCGGCAATCGGGCAACTTACCGCTGCACGCACCAAACAACCCGGAACAAAATTGGAAAGTATGCTCATAACAATTTCAATCTGATCGTTTCTAAAGGCATTTGCAATGGCTTCTAAACACGAGTTGATAAAATTGGCACCCATGGAATCTTTCGTTTCAAAAGTAACATGCAACTGATAGTAGTTGGCGAGCTGATTGGTTTTATCTACCAATTGTAAGTCTAAAATTCCGCCACCACGCTTTTCCATATTTGCAGTAATGGAAGTGGTTGCTGCTATTAGTTTTGCTTTGTTTTTTGTAAAATAAGTGATTAAATCTTCTTTATCCCCTTCAAACATAAAATGAACTTGCCCAATTTTGGTCGTTCCCAGAACGGTTGTTTTAAAACCGCCTCTAGTACTCCAGTACTTTGCAACCAATGCGGCAGCCGCAACCACTGAACTTTCTTCAATAACCATTGGGATTGCATAGGTATCATTATTGATTATAAAATTGGGTGCAACGCCAAAGGGCATGTAAAAATTGCTAAGGGTATTTTCTATAAAATCGTCATGTAACTGTTGTAGTTTTTCATCTGAGTTCCAATACTGTTGAAGAATTTGAACAACCTGGGCATTATTTTTAAAATAATTTTCTGCCAACCAATTAATTTTCTCTTGTTTGCTTCGTTTGGAAAATCCTGAAATAACTTTAGACATCTATGTTCTTATTTTCTGAGTCTTGCAAAGATAATTGAATCATAGAAAAGATTGTATTGAATTCAATATTTATAATTTTTTGGGATGATTTTTGCTGATTTTTCCGTAAACTTGACAAAGTTTTATTAAAAATCATGCCACCTATGAGAAATTTACTTTTTACAACGATTCTTCTTTTTTCTTTTGGAAGTCCAAAAATTAATTCCCAAACAACAAACACTACAATTGGCACCAAAAACATTAGTTTAGAAAACATTTGGAACGGAAGCTTTTCTACCCAGAGAATGAATGCTTTAAACTCGATGAACGGTGATTTTTATTCGCTATTAAATTTTGATAGCGCAAACAATTCGACCCGTATAGATGTCTACAGTTATCAAACTTTAGAGAAGGTAAAAACACTTGTAAACAGTAAAAATATAGATGGATTGGCTAGATTTTCTTCCTATCGTTTCAACAATGATGAAACAAAATTAATCTTAGGAACCAATTTTGAAAAAATTTATAGACGTTCTTTTAAAGGTACATTTTATGCATATGATATCGCCTCTAAAAAAGTAAGTTTGATTGGTAAAAACATTCAAGAGCCTGTTTTTGCTCCCGACAATAAAAAAGTAGCCTTTGCCAAAGACAATAATGTCTATATCAAAAATCTTCACACAAATAAAGTAACTCAAATAACCAAGGACGGTAAAAAAAATCAGATTATAAATGGAATCACAGACTGGGTCTACGAAGAAGAATTTGGTTTTGTAAGGGCTTTCGAATGGAGTAATGATAGCAAACATATTGCGTTCTTACGTTTTGACGAAAGTCAAGTTCCTACGTTTTCTATGGACATGGTTGGAAATCAAAACTATCCAGAACAACAGGTTTTCAAATACCCAAAGGCAGGAGAAAAAAATGCAAATGTGACATTACATCTCTATAACATCTCCTCAAAAAACACGCAAAAAATTGCGTTGGGTGCTTATGAATACATCCCAAGAATCAAATGGTCTAACGACGCAAATATTTTGGTAGCAACCACCTTAAATCGTCATCAGAACAATTTAAAATTACACAAAGTAAACGCGAAAAATTCAAAAGTATCATTGTTATTAAGTGAAACCGATAAAGCCTATATAGACATTACAGACAATCTTACTTTTTTGAATGACAATAGCTTTATTTGGACCAGTGAAGGAGATGGCTTCAATCATATTTATCATTATGATTTTTCTGGAAAATTAATCAATCAAATTACCTCCGGAAATTGGGAAGTGACCAACTATTATGGTTTCAATAAAAATAAAAAAACCATTTATTATCAATCAGTAGAAAATGGCACTACCAACAGGGGCGTCTATTCCATTGACTTGGACGGAAACAACAAAAAATTACTTAGCAACAAAGAGGGCACGAATACAGCGTCCTTTAGCAAAAACCTCCGCTACTTTATCAATACTTTCTCATCGGCAGAAATCCCACCCATATACACGCTTTACACAGCAGAAGGTGAGCTATTAAAAGTAATTAAGGACAATGTTACATTGAAAGAAAAACTCTCTCAATACAAGATGAGTCCGAAAGAATTTTCGACCATACAAATTAATGGTAATGAATTGAATATATGGATGCTAAAACCGGCAGATTTTGATGAAAACAAGAAATACCCACTATTGATGTTTCAATATTCAGGTCCAGGCTCGCAACAAGTTGCCAATCGTTGGAATGGTAGCAATGATTATTGGCACAATATGTTGGCGCAAAAAGGCATGATTGTAGTGTGTGTTGATGGACGTGGAACCGGATTTAAGGGAAGTGATTTTAAAAAATCGACCTATCTGAATTTGGTAAAATATGAAACTGAAGATCAAATTGCTGCAGCAAAAAAATTAGCAGAACGCTCCTACATAGATGCAGAGAATATTGGTATTTGGGGCTGGTCTTTTGGAGGACACATGAGCACCAATTCATTGTTAAAAGGTAATGATATCTTTACCACAGCAATCGCTGTTGCTCCAGTAACTTCATGGCGTTTTTACGATACGGTGTATACAGAACGTTTCTTGAGAACTCCACAAGAGAACCCTGGAGGATATGATGACAATTCACCTGTAAACTACGCGCACAAATTAAAAGGAAATTACCTACTCGTGCACGGAACTGGTGATGACAATGTACACGTTCAAAACAGTTATCGAATGATTAATTCGTTGATTGAAGCCAACAAACAATTTGACATGTTTATCGTTCCCGACAGAACACACGGAATTTATAAAGGGAAGAATACACGGCTTAATTTGTACACAAAAATGACAAATTTTATCGAGACACATTTAATTCAAAAATCAAAGAAATCAACTAAAATAAAAGGATAAAACATGAACAATACCTCAAAACTACCACATCAAAAAGAATTATTCGGGCATCCAGTAGGGCTTTATGTTTTATTTTTTGTTGAAATGTGGGAACGATTTTCCTATTATGGAATGCGTGCCATTTTAACCTTATACCTTGCTGCCCCAATTGTATTTGGAGATCCGCAATCTGGATTTGGTTGGACAAACGGTGAAACACTCTCTTTTTATGGTACTTATACCATGTTTGTTTACTTAACTTCAATTCCTGGCGGCTGGATTGCCGATAAATTTATAGGTCAAAAAAAGGCTGTCATGTTGGGTGGGATTTTGCTCTGTATTGGACACAGTATTCTTGCTGTAGATACACAATGGGCCTTTTTTACGGGACTCGTTTTTATTGTAACGGGTGTAGGATTCTTAAAACCAAACATTTCAACAATGGTTGGAGGCCTCTACCAAAAAGGAGACGACAGAAGGGACAAGGGCTTTTATGTCTTTTATATTGGAATTAATTTAGGCGCTTTTTTAGGAGCACTTACTGTAGGAGCTGTTGCCGCTGAATATGGTTGGCATTATGGATTTGGATTGGCAGGTATTGGAATGGCTATTGGGCAAATTGTTTATATGTACGGTTTAAAATTCTTAGGATCCGTTGGCGATTTTATTGGTAATGCCGATTCTCCAAACAAAGAATTACTTAAAAAACCCTTAAACAAGGTTGAAAAAGATCGAATGTTGGTTATGTTTTTATCATTCCTAATTATTATCCTTTTCTGGGGAGCTTTTGAACAAGCTGGTGGACTTATGAGCTTGTATACAGAACAAAAAACAAACCGGGTTTTATCCTTTTCACTCCCTTTTATTGGAAATGAAATTCCAGCAGCTGTTTTTCAATCCATCAATGCTTTTTTCATTATTGTGTTGGGAACTGCTGTAGGTAGTTTTTGGCATAAATGGAAAAATAAAGGAAAGGAATCTTCTTCATTGTTTAAAATGGCAATTGGTGTAATTATTATGGCTTTTGGTTTCTTCTTTATGAGTAAAGCAGCATCCGAAGTGCTTATGAATGGGAGCGAGATTGCAGAAAAATCGGCTATGATTTGGTTGGTTTTAGCCTACCTTTTTCACACAATAGGAGAATTATGTGCCTCACCAGTAGCATTGTCTTTTATTACAAAATTAGCACCGGTTAAATATGCGTCCTTCATGATGGGTGCTTATTTTGCTGCCACAGGACTTGGAAACAAAGTAGCTGGTTTGGTTGGTGGATTGTCTGAAAATGCAGGAGATTTTGAGGTATTTACAGGAATCGCCGTTACGTGTACCATTTTTGGTTTTTTAATCATAGCGCTTTTAAAACCTTTGAAAAGATTAACACATGGAGCTGAAGATGCTCAAACGGACATGGCGTAAATAAAAATTTAATACAGCGTTTATTTTTTACATAAAAATTATGAATACAACAAAATACAGATTTGAAGGTTCAGAGATGAATAATAAATTATTAATGGGGCACCCATCAGGATTATTTGTACTATTCTTCACAGAAATGTGGGAACGTTTTTCTTATTATGGAATGCGTGCTATTTTAGTATTATTTCTTACCTCTGCATTGCTAGATGGTGGCTGGGCCTGGTCAAGAGAAGATGCCTTAGGATTGTATGGAACCTATACAATGTTGGTCTATTTTTCTCCAATTTTAGGGGGCTGGTTCGCTGACAAGTATTTTGGCTATCGAAACGCTGTTGTATGGGGTGCATTCGTAATGGCTATGGGACACGCTGCAATGGCGTTTGATACACCTTGGAGTTTGTACATTGGAATTGGATTATTGGTAGTAGGAAATGGTTTGTTTAAACCCAATATGACCTCTATTATTAATGGAATGTATGTAAATGCCCAAGAGAAAAAAGATGGCGCATTTACAATTTACTATATGGGGGTCAACGCGGGTGCTTTTCTAGGAATATTACTTTGTGGGTATATCGGAGAAACACAAGGATGGCATTATGGTTTTGGTCTTGCTGGTATCTTTATGCTTTTTGGAACCCTACAGTTTTGGTTGGCGCAAGGAATTTTTGGCAAAGTGGGATTGTCTGCTGCGAAAACAAAGGCATATGAAAATAATAGTACCCAGAAAGAAGCTACAAAAACACAAGCAGCAATAGCACCAAGCGTTCAACGTGATCGCTATATTGTTGTTGGTATTTTGGCCTTTTTTACTGTTTTCTTTTGGGCAGCTTTTGAACAAGCTGGAGGTTCGATGACCATTTTTGCAAAAGACTACACCAATAGAGTTTTAGAAGGAAATGCTGCCACTGTTTTTCGAATTTCAAACACACTCCTTACCGTTGTACCATTGCTTATCATCACCTATGTTCTCTTTAAACTGTTCCAAATAACGTTTAAAAAATATGCGCTTTCAAATGTATTTCTAGGAACCAGTTTTGTTATTATTTGGGCCATTGTTCTGTGGATGTTGAAAAATCAGTTTTCTGAACTAGAAACAGAAGTGCCAGCCTCTTGGTTTTCCATATTAAATTCTTTTTATATCATTACTTTCGCCCCATTATTTTCAAAATTATGGGAAAGTAAATACAACCCATCTGCGCCGGTTAAATTTGGGGCAGGACTCATCCTACTAGGGCTTGGATTTGGAATTTTGGCCTACGGTTCTTTGAGCATCCCACAAGGAGCACAAACAGCTTCTGTAAGCATGATCTTCTTAATATTGGCGTACTTACTGCATACCCTCGGAGAATTAACCTTGTCTCCTGTAGGACTCTCTTATGTGAGTAAATTAGTTCCAGCTGCAAAAATTGGCCTTATGTATGGACTCTGGTACATTGCTATTGGTATGGGAAATAAAGCTGCAGGTTCTATGGGGGGGATGATTGATCAAATTACCGCTGCTTACAGTATGAGTACCTTCTTTTTAATTTTTACATTTGTACCAATTATTGCTGGATTTGTTTTGATAGGTTTGTCGCCTATCATGAAGAAATTAATGCATGGGATAAAATAATTTATTGGATCAGATTCACAATTATGAATAAAATAATTTTCTTTTTTGCAATTGCAACACTCACATCGCTTCCCTTAAAAGCGCAAGAAAAAATAAATTGGATTTCTTTAGAAAAAGCAGTTGAGCTTCAAAAAAAGACGCCTAAAAAAATTCTAATAGACATGTACACTGTTTGGTGTGGTCCTTGTAAAATGTTGGATAAAAACACCTTTGCAAACGAGAGTGTTGCCAACTACATCAATGCCCATTACTATGCCGTAAAGTTTAATGCAGAGGGAAATGAAGTGCTAACGTTTAAAGGAAAGCGTTATGAAAATCCAAATTATGATCCTCAAAAAGCAAAAAGAAGAAACTCGGCGCATCAGCTGGCAAGAGTACTTGGCGTTAGAGCGTTTCCAACCCTTGTTTTCTTGAATGAAAATTCAGATTTGGTAGCTCCCATCAAAGGCTATCAAAGTCCAAAACAACTAGAAGTATATTTAAAACTTTTTAAAGGAGAAGAATACAAAAAAATTAATAGCAAGGAAGATTTTACAAAATACAATGATGCTTTTGAGTACGAATTTATCGAATAAACAACTAGGCTAAAATTTTAAAACATACGCACCTTGCGTCCTTGTATCATAAAATGGAATGCCGTTTTTATTTGAAAGAATTCGCCATCGCTTCACATAAGCTGTATAGTTACTACCATCAGCAATAAGCAGTTTTGGCGCTATGGTTTTGATCAGTCGAGCGAGATTTATTTTTGGTGAACTTTGCAATAGCACAATTGGATTTTTCAATCCTTCCACCTGATAGATCCCAAGTGAATCCACAACTAAAAAATCTTGATTCCCAATTGTAAAGTAATTTGTTGCAGCCTGCTGTTTTATAAAATTAAGTTGCTCTCCTACCCTGTAATTTTCTATTTGCGTCATTTCTAGCCATGACGTTAACGGCTGATTTGTCTTTAAAAAAAGTGTTTTTCCTTTGCGCTGCCCATACACACTTTTTCTAGATGCATGTAAAATAATGAATTCATTCTTATTTGTGAATTTTATATGCTCAAACCATATAGTTTCTTGAATAAGAAGCAATGAAAGTAAAAAATAACGCAGTGTTTTTACATTGAATTTTTGGCAAACCTCAACCATAGCAATGCAAAAAAGATAGCTAGCAAGCATTCGCAAAAAAGACATCGGAATTCCCTGAAACAAAAAAGCTTCTTTGGAAGAAATCCAATGAATCAATCCATTCAATGCTTCAATAATACCATTATAACAAACAGCAATAAAATTGGGAAGTAAGTTGGAGAGCGCAAGGATAATAACAAAAATACCACCCATTAAAATAGCTCCTAAAAAAGGGATAATTAATACATTTGACAAGAAAAACAAACCCGGAAATTGATGAAAATAGAACAAACTCAACGGCAAAACTCCCAATTGTGCAGCGATCGAAACGGAACACAAACTCCAAACCTTTCGAAAAAACCAATACTTAGATTTCAATAGATTTGCCAATTTGGGTTGTACCCAAACAATTCCAAAAACGGCTAAATAACTGAGCTGAAAACCTACATCAAATAAAAACATGGGATGGACAAGCAGCAATAAAAAGGCAGAAGAAATCAATGAAAAGGAAATGGTTTTACGCCGCTTAAACGAAAGGCCTACAGCGACAAAACTAAACATGGTAACTGCCCTAAGGACAGATGCTGACCCGCCTGCAATGAGTGCAAAAAACCAAAGCAAAGCAATCACTAAAATTATTTTTATCAATTTGCCTTGTCGCAGCCTTTCAAGAGGTTGCAATAAAAAATGAAACAACAATAAAAGGATCCCTACATGCAAACCCGATACCGCTAAAATATGAATGGCTCCCGCATTTTCATATTCGTTTCGTAACTGATTGGACAGATCCTTCCTTTGCCCCAACAAAAGAGCGTTCATCACTGCTAAAGTGCTTGTGCTAAACGCATGTTTTTGGAGTGCTGTATTAATTTGAATCCGGATTCTTGCAGAAAATCCCCGCAATGTAGATCGCCCTTTGCCCAGAAATTGATACCGATCTTTTTTAAGCTCTATTTGTTGATAGATACCTTGCCTTGCTAGATACAGTTTGTAATTGAATTGGTGGGGATTTAAGGGCGGTTTTAGAGTGGTGAAATTTGCAAACGACAAAAGGGAATCATCCACATTCAAGGTTCTTTTAAGACTGTCTTTTTCTAGATTTAGCAATACATTTCCTCGCGTAGAAACACCGTCAACCTGGGCAACTTTAGCGATATATTTGTAGGCATAAGCCCCCTCTTTTACTACTTTAGAGATGATTAAAAGTACGGTTGATTTTTTTGTGATTTTATGCTGGTAATAGGACGTATGATTTCTGTCATTCGAAAAATACACCGAACAAATTCCAACAAAAACAAAAAGAAGAAAAGTAGTGATCCTGTATAGAATGCTATTTCTAAAAATAAAAAGCATCCCTGAAAGAAAAAGTACGATCAGGATTGGTTTTAGACTACCAAAAGTCCAAATCGTAAAATAATACTGAATACAAATACCCAGGATAAGACATACCGTAAAATAGAAAGGCAAATAATTAAGTAACTTTCTCATAGCAAGACAAAGTTACTAAACAAATTTTAATCCCTTAAAAACAAGCCACTTACACTAAAAAAAGTCTTTTATTTTGCTTTCAAATTGGCAACAATTTGCTGGGCTACTTTCGAGGAAGCCCCTTTTCCGCCTAAGGCTGTTTCTAAGGCATAATACGCCGTAAATAATGCTTCTCTGTGGTCTGGATCTAGAATTTTCAAGAAGGCTGCTTTTAAGTTCTTTTTCGTAAAGTCATTTTGAATCAATTCCTGTACTACTTCCTTGTCCATAATTAAATTGACCAAAGAAATATATTTTAGGGTAATGATTCTTTTTGCTATTTGATAGGAAATGGCACTTCCTTTATAACAGACAACTTGGGGTACTTTAAACAAAGCCGCCTCGAGCGTTGCTGTCCCGGAGCCTACCAAAGCAGCAAAGGAAATACTTAGTAAATCGTAGGTATTGTTGTTGATAAAGCCCACCTTACGATTTCCAATAATTTGCTTGTAAAAAGAAAATTCTTGACTCGGAGCCCCCGCAATTACAAATTCATAATCGTCAAAATCATCCATTAGCGAAAGCATCACAGAAAGCATTTTGGTAATTTCTTGTTTTCTACTTCCGGGCAATAATGCAATAATTGGCTTGTTGCCTAAACCCTGCGCTTTTCTGAAAGCATTTTCGTCCACTTGAGTTCTGTCGGCAATTGCGTCAATCAATGGATGTCCAACAAATTCGACCGCATAATTGTGTGATTGGTAAAACTCTTTTTCAAAAGGCAGAATTACAAAAAGTTGATCGACATCTCGCTTTATGTCTTTTACTCTTGAAGACCTGCTTGCCCATACTTGAGGAGAAATATAATAGTTTGTCTTAAAACCTTGTGTTTTTGCCCATTTGGCAACGCGTAAGTTAAAACCAGAGTTGTCAATAAAAATAAGTGTGTCTGGATGAAAATTTGCAATGTCTTTTTTACAAAACTTTAGAAACCCAAGTACTTTACGAAGGTTCATTAAAACTTCAATAAATCCCATAAAGGCACGCTCTCTGTAATGGGTGACCAACGTTCCTCCGACTCCCTGCATAAGATCACCTCCCCAAAAACGAATTTCTGCTTTTGGATCTTCTTTAAAAAGTTGTTTCATCAAATTGGCACCATGCAAATCTCCTGAAGCTTCTCCTGCTATGATATAATATTTCATTTAAATAATTTTAAGCACCAGCGTGGTCAAAGCAATTAAAATAGTTGCCAATAGTACCCCTTTTGCTCTGTGATCTTGTTGCTTTTTAATATATACAAAAAAAACAAAAAGGTTGGACACTGCAGCAAGCGACAAGACTTTGCCAAACAAATTGCCTTCTTCAATAAATTGAAGTGTTTCATAAAATTCATAACGAGAAAAGTATTCTAGGTATAAATAAATGCCTCCAAAAGTGGCAAAGAAAGCAACTAGCATTCCAATAAGGATGTCTTTTTTTATAGCTCCCATTCGTTTAATTTTTGAATCATATGATGCGCTGTAAGGTCAAACTGCACAGGAACCACAGAAATATATCCATTTTCAAGGGCATATACATCTGTATCTTGTCCTTTGTCTTTATTGATAAATTCCCCTGATAGCCAATAGTATTCTTTTCCAAATGGACTTTTACGTTTGTCAAAATTTTCTTTCCAGTAGCCATTTGCTTGTCTACAAATCTTTATTCCTTTTAGGGCATCTTCCTTCAAATTGGGGATGTTTACATTCAATACAATGCCTTCGGGAATCCCATTCAACATCGCATTTTGAGTGATTTTTGTGATCATTTTTTCGGAAGGCTTAAAATCTGCATGCCATTTAAAATCCAATAGTGAAAAACCAATCGCAGGAATTCCTTCTATACCGGCCTCTACGGCTGCACTCATCGTACCAGAATAAATAACATTGATGGATGAATTGGAACCATGGTTGATTCCAGAAACACATAAATCGGGTTTTCTATTTAAAATTTCACTCACAGCCATTTTCACACAATCTGCAGGAGTTCCCGAACAGGTGTATTCCAATTGGGGGCCGTCATCAATCGTAATCGGATTGCAGTGCAACACATTGTCAATGGTAATTGCATGGCCCATTCCGCTTTGTGGACTGTCTGGCGCTACCACAACAACATCTCCAATTTTATTCATAATTTTAATCAATGCTCGAATTCCCGGGGCGGTAATCCCATCATCGTTTGTAATTAGAATTAAAGGTTTTTTTTGCATGAGTTCTTATTTATCTAACAAATGTAATTTAAAAAAAATGAATACCAATTTAACATTTTATAAAGAATTTAAGGATTTTTTTATCCGTAATTTTGTGTTGAATGGTGCGAAAATAAGATCCATTCATTATTTTAAGATTATCTTTAGCGTACAATTCAAATACAGAAATAACACGACCCTAAAATTTATGATTACTAGACGTAAAAACTATCTCCTGTTTTTCATCCTTTTTCTTTTTGCAAATAGCCTTACCACTTTTGCAACAGCTTCAAAAAAAATTACCGATCCTGAGAAAGATAAGGTGCTCATTTATGTTTTAAAAAATATTTTGACCCGAGGACATTTTGTTGAAAAAGAGTTGAATGATGCTTTTTCTGAAAAGGTATACCAGGAGTTTATAAATGGTTTGGATCCCAATAAACGCTATTTTACGCAAGAAGATTTAAAAGAATTTTCTCAATACAAGTATGAAATTGACAATCAACTCAAAGACAACGACCTCACTTTTTACAACTTGGTCTATGGTCGTTTTTTAAGCAAAGTAAAAAATGCTAAATCCTATTATGAAGCGCTTTTAAAAGCCCCTTTTAATTACAAAAAGGAGGAAACAATAAATATGGATTTTGAGAAAGTTCCTTTTGCGGTCAATAACAATGAATTGATTGACTATTGGAGAAAACAAATGAAATTAAACGTCTTGAGTAGGGTTCAAGAACAAGAAGATTTACAAAAAGACAAACTTAAAAAGGACCCCACTACCAAAACAAAAAAATTTGCAACGCTAGAAACGGAAGCACGGGAAGAGGTCCTAAAAAACATGAACGACCTCTACCTTCGTATCGAGGAATTGGAACATGAAGATTGGTTTTCTACGTATTTGAATAGTGTCGTGGGTGCTTTTGATCCACACACCACCTACATGGCTCCAAGAATCAAAGAACGTTTTGACCAAGACATGTCTGGAAAACTAGAAGGAATTGGAGCACGATTGTTTAAAAAAGGAATTTATACTGAGGTTTCAGAACTTGTCTCTGGTGGTCCTGCATGGAAACAAGGAGAATTGGAGGCTGGAGACACAATATTAGAGGTGGCACAAGGCACCGAAGAACCGCTTGATATTGTTGGGATGCGTTTGGACGATGCTATTAAATTTATCAAAGGAAAAAAAGGGACTGAGGTACGATTGACAGTCAAGAAAAAAATGGATGGTACCACCAAAATTATTTCCATCATAAGAGATGTCGTTGAGTTGGAGGAAACCTTTGTCAAATCAACCATCGTTGAAAAGAATGGAAAAAAATACGGATTAATTGATTTACCCAGATTTTACATCAGTTTTGACGATGCTAATTACAGAGATTCCGCAAAGGATATGGAGCTAGAAATTGAGCGTCTAAAAAAAGAAGGCATTGAGGGTTTGTTGATCGATTTAAGAAATAATGGCGGAGGTTCTTTGAAAACTGCCATTGAAATTTCTGGTTTATTTATTGATCAAGGTCCAGTAGTACAAGTAAAGTACAGAGGTGAAAAACCAGTGATAAAAAGAGACACCAACCAAAAAACACAATGGAAAGGAGCGGTTGTTGTTCTCGTCAATGAACTATCTGCGTCGGCATCTGAAATTTTTGCTGCTGCCATGCAAGATTATAAAAGAGCCATTATTATTGGAGGCAATCAAACTTATGGAAAAGGCACCGTTCAAAGTGTCATTCCAATCAATAACTTTTATCCAAATTATGAAACCGATCTGGGAGCGATTAAAATGACCATTCAAAAATTTTATCGAATTAATGGTGGCTCAACTCAAATAGAAGGAGTCTATTCAGACATTGCCATGCCAAGCAGATATAGCTATATGGAATTTGGAGAACGCGACATGAAAGGAGCTTTGGTTTGGGACAAAGTTCCTCAAGCCAAGTACACCACAACAGATTCTTATGAGAATTTTGAAACGGTTGTTTACAACAGTAAAGAACGCATTGCAGCCAATGAACGCTTTCAGTTGATTAACGAATATGCAAAATGGTTAAAAAAGAGTCAAGATGATGCAAGTTTCTCTTTAAATTACGCCCATTTTATAAAAGATAGCGAAGTCAAAGAAAAAGAAGTAGCCAAGTTTAAGGAAATCTTTAAATTTGATTCTAAATTGAGTTTTACCTCTCCAAAATATGAGCTTCCTCTTCTAGAAAAAGACAGCATTCTTTCAGACAAAAGAGCTTACTGGCACAAAAACTTATCCAAGGATTTGTATGTAGCAGAGGCCTTAAATGTCCTGAGTGAATTAAAAATGAAATCTAAAAACGCAGTCGTTAAAAACTAGGTTTTTTTGCATTCCTAACATATTAAAATCGAATATGCTTGTAATAGGTATTCGATTTTCTATTTTTGTATTTCTATGCTACAAACATCAAAATCACTATCTCAGTTAGCTTTTCAAAAATTTAAGCAAAATAAGGTGGGGATGATCAGTTTATGTTTTATCCTCTTGTGTGGATTTGTAGCGCTTTTTTGTTATCCACTCGCACCAGACAGTAGTAATTTTGCAAATCAGATGCATTTGGAAATTCACTCAAAACCACCGGGTTTTAAAGTGGCAATGTTAACCGTTCCAGCTACAACAAAAAATGAAACATCTTTGTTGGATTTTTTATTGCATGGTCATAAAGACGTAGGAGTAGAAATTCCAATGATATCCTATAACATAAACGGGGAAAACTTAGAAATTATAAAATATGCGGATGGACTCCGAAAGGAATACCCGCTTTCTGCCTTCCAGAATAAGCCCGAAACCTATATCAAAGAAAAAACTTTTTATTTCGGAACCGATAAATACGGTAGAGATTTGTTAAGCCGCCTATTGATAGGTACGCGAATTTCTTTTTCTATTGGTTTTATAGCGGTATGTATTTCCCTTCTTATAGGGGTGTTTATTGGTGCAATTGGCGGGTATTTTGGTGGAAAAACAGATGCTTTTATCATGTGGATTATCAATATTACTTGGTCCATTCCAACATTGCTGTTGGTTATCGCAATTACCTTGGCGCTTGGAAAGGGTGTGTGGCAAGTTTTTATTGCGGTCGGACTCACGATGTGGGTCGAAGTAGCCCGAGTGGTTCGAGGACAGGTAATTTCTATGAAGCAGCAACAATATGTAGAAGCAGCAAAAGCATTGGGCTTTGCTGATTTTAGAATTATTTTTCGCCACATTTTACCCAACATCATAGCGCCTATAATTGTAATCGCTGCCGCTAACTTTGCAGGTGCTATTTTAATTGAAAGTGGATTGAGTTTCCTGGGTATTGGAGCACAACCCCCTACTCCATCATGGGGAGCAATGATTAAAAATCATTACAATTATATTATTTTAGGAAAACCCTTTCTGGCAGTTATTCCTGGTTTGGCCATTATGAGTTTGGTAATGGCGTTTATGCTCTTGGGAAATACCTTGCGAGATGCCTTAGACGTTAAAAATTAAAAAAATGAGTTTTAAAGTAACCTTTGCAACAAAATGGTCCGACTTTGACCCCAACAGACACCTGCGACATACTGCTTACAATGAGTATGCGGCAGAGGTAAGAATTCGATACTTTTCAGCGCAGAATTTTTCAATACAAGAATTTACAAAACACAATGTGGGTCCAATTTTATTTACGGAAGAAACCTCTTTTAGAAAAGAAATTCATTTGGGTGAAAACATTCGTGTAACTATGAAATTGGCTGGAGTATCTCGTAACAATGAACGCTGGAAATTAAGACATGAAGTTTTTAATGAAGCTGGAGAATTGTCTGCCGTCATAAAAGTGTACGGTGCATGGATGGATTTAACCAAGCGCAAACTTACAGCCCTTCCCGAACAAGCAAAACATTTGTTTTTAAATGCAGAAAAAACAAGTGATTTTGAAGAAATTCCTATCAGCTCAAAATCTTAACGTTCCATATCAATTACAATTTTCCCTTTTACCCTTCGGTGCATCATGTCTTCTAAGGCCTTGGGAGCTTCTTGTAATGAATAGGTTTTGTCGATGTGGGGATTTATTTTTCCTTCTGAAAACCAGGTAAGTAGCTGGTGAATATTTGCCAAGCTCTTATGTGGTTCTTTTTGTGCAAAAGCCCCCCAAAAAACCCCCACAATACTGGCCCCTTTTAGCAAGGTTAAATTCACTGGAATTTTTGGGATTTCTCCATTGGCAAAACCAACGATCAAATGCCTTCCTTTCCAAGCAATTGCTCTTAAAGCTGCTTCAGAAAACGAACCCCCTACCGGATCAAAAATTACATCTACTCCTTTGCCATTGGTCAATTCCTTGATTCGATCTTTCAAATTCTCTTCCTGATAATGAATCACTTCGTCGGCACCAAATTGCTCACACAGGGCCAATTTGTCTTTGGTTGAAGCTGCAGCTATTACTTTAGCACCCATGCGTTTTGCCAATTCAACCGCTGTTAACCCTACACCACCAGAGGCTCCTAAAACTAATACGGTTTCATCTTTTAATAAATTTGCCCTGTCTTTAAGCGCATGGTAAGAAGTGCCATATGCCAATAAAAATGCAGCAGCGTTTACCATGGTCATTCCTGTTGGTTTTGGAAAACAATCGGAAATTTTTAGGAGCGCCTGTTGGGCAAATCCACCAAACGGAACGAATCCTACAACAGCATCTCCAACTTTAAATGGAGAACCCTCCTTGCCAACTTCCAATACAATCCCTGCAACATCGCTTCCAGGTGAAAAAGGAAACGGGGGTCGAAATTGATATTTTCCTTGAATAATTAAGGTATCTGGAAAATTAACACTGCACGCTTTTACAGCAATTAGAATTTCATCCTCTTTTGGACTTGGTGATGCTACTTCTTGATATTGAAGGGAACTGGGTTGCCCAAACTGATTGCAAATAATTGCTTTCATAAAAATTAAATTTATTTTGAAAACAAGGTATGAAATTTATAAAGATGCATCTACTTTATAGGGATGTTCCTTTTCTTCTTGAAATTGAAATTTAAAAAGTAATATCTAGAAAAGACAACCAAATATAGCGTTTGTTGCAGTGATCGCAGCTATAAGCTCTTGCACCCGGGATTAGTTTTGAAAACCCATTTCTTTTCATTCTTTTTTTTGAATTTGACTAACACTTTGGACACTTTTTCATTGGTTTGCAATATTTTTTATAAAAATACACATTCAAAAAAAAAAGTTGCCCATTCACTGCCCATGTGATGACAGCCAAAAAGTTAGTTTTTTTAGTTTCTATAATAAAAAAAGGGTTTAAAAAGACTTCGAAGTTTACGTCTCGCTCGCCTCTAGCAGCATTTTATTTTCAATACGCAAGGCTCTATTTTCTTCAAGCATTTGAAGATACTTGTCTTTATAACTACTTTCATACTCAAGCGAAGACTCTCTAACACTATTTTGAGGGTTCGGTGTGATTTTATATTCACCTGTAATTAACCAATGTAAATTTACATCAGGAAATTCAGATACAATTTTCTCTATTGATTTGGAATTTATGCCGCCTAATTTCTGTTTTCCTTTAAAATTTGCATATTTTAAATCTACTTTAGCGAGAAAAGATTCATAGCTAAGTCCTTGATTTTTAGCAAATAGTAATATCCTTTCTTTTATTGTGGGGTATTTTTTATCCATTAATTTGGTTTATAGATAAAAAAATATCTATATTTGTTATACGTTGTTTTACACTAAGGTAAAGGTTTTTTAGAAATAAACAAATAGCCATTTTTAAGGAAAAACCAAGCCTACAATCGAACTCAAAAAAATGCATTACAGCTCAATATTTATTCATTGGTTAGCAAAGAAAAAGAAAAAAAACTCTAAAAAAAAAGATCGCTTAAAACCAATAAATATTGACTGTGACTGTATGGTATTGATACAGCCCAGTAGGTTTTTTTCAACTACAGGTTGCTTGAATTTTATTTAAAAAAATTATTATAATCATTACGCTATGAATGAAACACAAATGAAACGTCTTGTAGAAAGTCACGCTAAGATGCTCAACATCCTAATTTCTTACTACAAATCTGGATTGTCTGAATTGGAATCCATGCCCGCAACACAATTAATGTTCGAAAAAACAATTAGAGAGGGAGTAAAAGTAGACGCACTCATGAAAACCTACAACACCTATTCAGAATGATTCCTTGTGTATTTACGAAACATATTTATGGTTTCATCACTATTTTTGTTGCAGTCATTTTCATTTGACTGAATTTAAAGAGATAGATTCCTGAAATTAATTTTGACGTATTAATTTCATGATGTCCAGCCTCTAAATGCTGGCGTATCAGAATCCGTCCAGTAATGTCATAGATTTCAAATTTTAAGGGAGAAAAATTATCTATGTTATAACTGTGATCAAAAGGATTTGGGTACGATTTTAAATTTTGAAGATGAAAAACTGCAACATTTAATGTCACTGAAATTGCAATCGTAGCAACCGCACTGGTAAAGGTTTCGTCAGAATCGGAAAAAGCTTAGAAAGCAGAAATCAGAAATGAACTAAAAAAACCTCAAGCATCTAAAAATTTTAGATATTGAGGTTTTGTATTGTACAGGCGGAGAGACTCGAACTCTCACACCTCGCGGCACTAGATCCTAAGTCTAGCGTGTCTACCAATTCCACCACGCCTGCAGTTGCTCCCAATAAACTGGGGTGCAAATATAAACAATACTTACAAACTGCAAAGAAGTTCATTATTATTTTTCTATTTTTGATGTATAAAAATTTTAGCCATGCAAGAGATTACCACCTATATAGAAAATCACAAAAATCGTTTTATCGTCGAACTCATCGAATTGTTAAAAATCCCTTCTGTGAGTGCCGATTCTGCGTTCCAGCAAGACGTATTAAATACCGCAGACTTTGTTAAAAAAAGTTTGGAAAAAGCAGGTTGCGATCAGGTAGAATTGTGCGAAACGCCAGGATATCCAATTATTTATGCAGAAAAAATCATCGATCCCAACTTACCAACCGTATTGGTCTATGGGCATTATGATGTGCAACCGGCAGATCCTATTGAATTGTGGACGTCTCCGCCTTTTGAGCCGGTAATCAAAAAAACGGAGATCCATCCAGAAGGCGCCATTTTTGCGAGAGGTGCCTGTGATGACAAAGGACAAATGTACATGCATATTAAAGCCATAGAGTACATGATTTCTACTGGAAACCTACCCTGTAATGTGAAGTTTATGATTGAAGGGGAAGAAGAGGTAGGCTCCGAAAGTCTGTCTTGGTTTGTGCCACGAAATACAGAAAAATTAGCCAATGATGTTATTTTAATTTCCGATACAGGCATGATTGCCAATGATATTCCGTCCATTACCACTGGATTGCGAGGCCTAAGCTATGTAGAAGTAGAAGTAACCGGTCCTAATAGAGATTTGCATTCTGGATTGTATGGAGGTGCTGTAGCCAACCCCATCAATATTTTAACCAAAATGATCGCATCGCTTCACGATGAAAACAACCACATTACCGTTCCCGGGTTTTATGACACCGTTGCCGATTTATCAGCAGCCGAGCGGGCAGAAATGGCAAAAGCTCCCTTTGATATCGAAAGCTATAAAAAATCCATCGATATTGGCGATGTGTATGGTGAAAAAGGATATTCGACCAACGAACGAAATTCCATTCGCCCTACCTTGGACGTCAATGGAATATGGGGAGGCTATATGGGCGAAGGTGCAAAAACCGTAATTGCCAGCAAAGCCTTCGCAAAAATATCAATGCGTTTGGTACCCAACCAAGATTGGAGAAACATCACGGAATTGTTTAAAAATCATTTTGAAAGCATCGCGCCAAAATCGGTTTCCGTAAAAGTTACCCCACACCATGGCGGACAAGGCTATGTAACTCCAATAGATACCATTGCCTACAAAGCGGCAAGCAATGCCTATGAAACCACTTTTGGAAAAACACCTATTCCACAAAGAAGTGGAGGTTCGATTCCAATTGTTGCCCTATTTGAAAAAGAACTCAAAAGCAAAACCATTCTGATGGGCTTTGGATTGGACTCTGATGCCATCCATTCTCCAGATGAGCATTTTGGGATTTGGAATTACTTAAAAGGCATCGAAACCATTCCTCATTTTTACAAAAACTTTACCGAGTTATCTAAATAAGTATTTTTAAAAACTTTTGTGATGAAATCCCGTTTTTTTCTTTCTTTCATTTTTGCAGTTTCAAATGTATGCTGCTTGCAAGCACAAGGCCTATTGAGTGAAAAAATGATTTTCACCCAACAAGATACTTTACGTGGAAGCATTACGCCCGAAAGAATTTGGTGGGATGTAACTTACTATCATTTGGATTTAGAAGTGGTTCCAGACGAGAAATTCATCACTGGAAAAAACACCATTACCTATAAGGTCTTGTCAGAATACCAAATTTTGCAAGTCGATTTACAAGCACCTTTAACCATTTCAAAGGTCACCCAAGACGGCAAAGAACTGGAGGTTGTTCATTTGGGAAATGCGCATTTTGTGCAACTGGTAAAGAAGCAAGAAATCGGTAATTCAGAAAGTATTGTTGTACACTACCAAGGAAACCCTAAAGAAGCGATTAACGCTCCTTGGGATGGTGGCTTTTCATGGAAAAAAGATCGCAACGGCAATCATTTTGTCGCCACCTCCTGCCAAGGTTTGGGGGCTAGTGTTTGGTGGCCCTGTAAAGACCATATGTATGATGAGGTTGAAAATATGGACATTAGCGTTACGGTTCCTAGCAATTTGATGGACATTTCCAACGGAAAACCAAAAGAAATTGTGGATCATGGCGCAACGAAAACCTTTCATTGGACGGTAAAAAACCCCATCAACAATTATGGTGTGAATGTAAATATTGGTGACTACGTACATTTTTCGGAGGTGTATCAAGGTGAAAAAGGAGCCTTAGACATGGATTATTTTGTCTTGAGAGACCATCTTAAAAAAGCCAAAAAACATTTTAAAGATGCGCCAAAAATGATGAAGGCTTTTGAGCATTGGTTTGGTCCCTATCCATTTTATGAAGACGGTTTTAAATTGGTAGAGGTACCCTATCTGGGCATGGAACACCAAAGTTCTGTAACCTATGGGAATCAATATAAAAAAGGTTATCTGGGAAGGGATTTATCGGGAACAGGCTGGGGATTAAAATTTGATTTTATTATTGTTCATGAAGCTGGACACGAATGGTTTGCAAACAATATTACCAATAAAGACATTGCTGACATGTGGATTCATGAAAGCTTTACCAACTATTCTGAAAGCTTGTTTTTAGACTATTATTATGGCAAAAAAGCAGCTTCTGAATATGTGATTGGGTTGCGCAGATCGATTGCAAACCAACACCCAATAATTGGCCAATACGATGTTAATAGCGAAGGTTCTTCAGACATGTACAATAAGGGTGGAAATCTATTACACACCTTAAGACAATTGGTAGATAATGATGATAAATGGCGGGGGATCCTGAGAAAAATGAATGCTATTTTTTATCATCAAACGGTAACAACTGTTCAAATTGAGAATTTTTTAAGCACTGAAATAGGCATTGATTTAACAGCAGTTTTCGATCAATATTTAAGGGATGTTAGCATTCCAACTTTTGAATTTCAATTTCAAAACGGGATGCTGTCCTATAAATGGACAAACGTTGTAGAGGATTTTAAAATGCCCCTAAGAATTTTTAT
>Ga0213861_10000629_pt1 | contig 31084 bp, 25 predicted proteins | sample PICome_4_FD_160110 | JGI IMG/M metagenome (GOLD analysis project Ga0213861, IMG submission 160110) | Coastal seawater microbial communities near Pivers Island, North Carolina, United States - PICO131 | ecosystem: Environmental > Aquatic > Marine > Coastal | place: USA: North Carolina... | reverse complement strand
CATAGATTCTTTAAAAGACTGCCCCATGAAAATTGCCTCATTTTCAAAATTAGACTTGTTTGTTAGAGTGGTCCAACAAACCATTGAATAGTAACCGGTTTCTGTTTTAAAATAGCGGATCCAATACGATTTTCGTTTCGGAAAGCCGTAACTACTTGCCTCAAAATATGTGCGGTAACAAGGAATTCCATTCACTAAAGAAAAAGTCAACTCTGAGTTTTCCGCATGTCTCATAATATTCTTGAAGTTTTTTAACATCTTATAAGCATACGATCGGAACGTTTCGATTTCAATAACACCATTATGTTTATTAAAGTCAAATACATATGAATTGCTATCAATAGAGACAATAATGTGTTTTTCAAGTGCCAAATTATTGTAATCCACACGAACAGATTCAGTAGATCTCATTGTGCTTCCTGTAAGTTCCTTTAATATCAAAATCTCACAGTCATCGAACCTGTTTGTTTCAAATCGATCTAAATTTAAATTGGGAGAATCTTCTTCTAAAGATGGAATCACCTGGGTCTCGCTATCCTGAAGACAGGACAATAATGCAATAGCAGCAAACAAACTGTGAAACCTCATCGTTTTACTTCAAACATTTGAAGTAATCAAACGGCTCGAGACAATGATTACATTGATAATGTGCCTTACACGCTGTGCTTCCAAATTGACTGACAAGTTTTGTGTCTTTTGAATCACATTTTGGGCAAGGAACAATAGTCGGCTCTGAAAATAAAACGCTCTTATCAACTTCATTTTCAGGTGGTGCTATACCATATTTTTTCAGCTTTTTACGTCCACTGTCAGACAACCAATCTGTTGTCCATGCAGGAGATAAAACCAAATCAACCTCTACATTTCCGATTCCTTTCTCATCAAGTTTCTGAATGACATCCTCCTCAATACGCTTCATAGCTGGACAACCACTGTATGTTGGTGTGATTGTAATTTTACAGCATTCACCTCGATAGGTTATGCTGCGAACGATACCTAGATCAACAATGGTTAGAACAGGGACTTCGGGGTCATAAACCTCCTCCATATAGTCCCATATTTCATTTTCTGTTACCATTTCATACCGGGATATGCACGTTGCATGTATTGTAATTCTGCAAGAATATAACCAAGATGTTCAGAGTGTATACCTTTTCGACCCCCCACCTGCTCCCAATTGTTCGAGGGAATTATCAAGGTAGCCTGTTCGAGTACATTTCGGACAAGCACGTCCCATTCGCCTTTTATAGCATCAACGGCAGGTATTATCCCATTTTCAATCAAATCTTCATCCACATCATCTTGATAGAAAAGTTCTGCTGAATACTTCCATAAATCATCCAATGCACTTTGCATTTTTTCATGAGATTCTTCAGTTCCATCACCCAAGCGAATGACCCATTCTGAAGAATGTTTCAAATGATATTTCGTCTCTTTCAAAGACTTTGCAGCAATTGCAGAAAGTTGTGAATCAGTAGAATGAACTAAGCGTTCGAAAAAAAGTTTTCTATATGCGTCAAATAAAAATTGCCGCATCATTGTTGCCCCAAAATTTTGGTTGGGACGTTCCACTAAAAGTAAATTTTTATATTCTCGTTCAAATCTCAAAAAAGCCAAGTCATCTTCATTTCTCGACTTCCCCTCAACCTCGCCTGCATATTTAAGAAACGAAGTTGCTTGACCAATCAAATCCAATGAAAGATTTGTCATTGCAATATCTTCTTCCAAAATTGGACCGTGTCCACACCATTCAGACAAACGATGTCCTAAAATCAAACTATCATCACCCAACCTTAATAGATATTCAAATAAAGCGTTCATTCTGTTAAAAGATTAGGACTACATGTGCTCAATTCCATCTGGAACATCATAAAATGTTGGATGCCGATATACCTTACTGTTCGACGGTTCATAAAGTGAATCAGCATCATTTGGATCGGACGCAAAAACACTTTTCGATTCTACGACCCAAATACTAATTCCTTCAGACCTTCTGGTGTAAACATCTCTAGCATTATCGATTGCCATTTGCTCGTCTGCAGCACGGAGGCTACCAACATGCTTGTGACTCAATCCTTGTTTGCTTCTAATAAACACCTCATAGAGAGGCCATTCTTTATTTGCCATATCCCTTTGTGATGATTATGATGCCTTTTTCGGATTTCTTAATTTTCTTTTCTCCGCAAAAGCGTTTGCTGCCTCTCTTACCCATGCTCCATTTTCTTTTGCTTTTCGACGTGTTTCAATTCTGTCTTTATTGCACGGACCGTTGCCTTTGACGACTTGCCAGAATTCATCCCAGTTGATTTCACCGAAATCATAACCTCCTTTTTCCTCATTCCACTTTAAATCAGGATCGGGAATCGTGAGCCCTATCAGTTCCGCTTGAGGTACCGTTATATCGACCATCATTTGTCTGAGTTCATCATTCGTATGTCTCTTAATTTTCCAATCCATAGATTGTTTTGTATGCTTGGAGTCTTCGTCTGGCGGGCCAAACATCATCAAAGCAGGCCACCAAAAGCGATTCAGTGCATCCTGTGCCATTGCTTTTTGCTCTGCTGTTCCTTGAGCTAGGGTTGTCATAATTTCAAATCCTTGACGTTGATGAAATGACTCCTCCTTACATACTCGAACCATTGCTCGAGCATAAGGTCCGTATGAGCAGCGGCAGAGCGGAACTTGATTCATAATTGCAGCTCCATCTACAAGCCAACCAACCGCACCCATGTCAGCCCACGATAACGTCGGATAATTAAAAATTGAGGAGTACTTTGCCTTTCCTGAGTGCAAATCATCAATTGTTTGCTCGCGATCCACTCCCAATGTTTCGGCCGCACTGTATAGGTACAAACCGTGTCCAGCCTCATCTTGAACCTTTGCAAGTAAAACAGCTTTTCGCCTTAAATTGGGTGCTCTCGTTATCCAGTTACCTTCTGGCAGCATTCCAACAACTTCTGAATGTGCATGCTGAGAAATTTGACGTATTAGTGTCTGGCGATACTCATTAGGCATCCAATCTTTCGGCTCAATCTTGATATCATTATCAATTTTGGCTTGAAAATCTCTCTCGAGTACTTCAATATTGTGCTCCTTCATCTTTTTGAAATATGTTCCTCACAAAAATAAGAATTTGGAACGACTTTTCGACGTAATCAATCGAATTATAAAGAGAGTTCAAATGTTTCAATTGGATCAATCGAAAAGAAAATATAAGTACCTTTGCTCGAAAGATCAATTGATTTTATGAAGCCAACTTTTCACTCTTTAGTCATCAGCGACGTTTGTCAAGAAACAGAAGATACTGTATCTGTTGCATTCCATGTGCCTAGTAAACTCACTAATGACTATAAATTTCAATCTGGACAATACCTTACGCTCAAAGCAATGGTAGGTGGAGAAGAAATACGTCGATCGTATTCATTGTGCTCTGCTCCATTTGAAAACGAATGGCGCGTTGCAATTAAACAAGTCCCTCAGGGAAAATTCAGCACCTATGCGAATCAAGAATTGAAAACTGGGATGTCGCTTGACGTAATGACTCCAACAGGTAACTTCAAACTAGAAACAAAAAAAGAAAACAGAAAAAGCTACGTATTATTCGCGGCTGGCAGCGGGATTACCCCTATCCTATCCATCTTGAAGTCAGCACTGAATAATGAGCCATACAGCGATGTCACATTGTTCTATGGAAACAAAGGATTTGCCTCTATTATTTTTAGAGAACAACTTGAAGCACTAAAAAATAAGTACATGGACCGCTTGCGTATTGTGCACATACTATCTAGAGAGAGTGTTGGAAATGTGCTTCAAAAAGGTCGAATCGATGCAAACAAAGTAAATGAATTATACAAAACCATTCTAAATGGATCAGAAATCGATGCGGTCTTCATTTGTGGTCCCGAGCAAATGATTCTTGAAGTCAAAAAAAGTATGATTTCGAACGGAATAGATGCTTCTAAAGTTCATTTCGAGCTGTTCACATCACCTTCGGGTGTAGCTCCAAAAATTTCGACACCAACAAATACACCTAAAGTTGAAGCAAACGTGACCGTTATTGTTGACGACGAAGAGATAAAACTAAACTTATCTTCAACCGGTCTAAACATTTTAGACGCAGCACAAAACGCTGGAGGAGATCTTCCTTTTGCTTGTAAAGGCGGAGTCTGCTGTACATGTAAAGCAAAAATAATTGAAGGTGCTGCAAGCATGGATGTAAACTATGCACTTGAACCTGAAGAAGTTGAGGCAGGTTATATTTTAACCTGTCAAGCGCACCCGACTAGTAGTAAATTAATTGTCTCTTTCGACGAATAAAACAAAAATGGCATTATTCAAAAAATTATTCAACAAATCTGAATCAAAAAAAAATCCACGTGGGTTTCATGCCCTTAAAATTTCAACCCTAACAAAAGTAACGGCTGACACCGTCAAAATGGAATTGGATGTTCCAAGTAAATTAAGAACGGAATTCGATTTTATTCCTGGTCAGTACCTGAATTTTGCTATTTCAATTGATGGGAAAGAAGAACGAAGGTCCTATTCAATATGTAGCGGTAGAGAAGACAAACTTGCCGTAGCCATCAAACAAGTTGAGAATGGCAAAGTATCAAACTGGTTTAACAACGAAGCAAAAGCTGGAGATGAACTGCTTATATCAAAAGCCCAAGGAAGTTTTACGCGTCATGAAGATGCCAAATTCATTGTTGCTATTGCAGCTGGGAGCGGTATCACACCAATTGTATCAATTGGAAAAGATATTGAATCAGCTGGTCATAAAATGAAGTTGTTTTTTAGTAGTAAAACAGAAGATTCCATTATATTAAAAAGTGAACTTGATGAGTTAAATAACACGGAAATAAGTTACTTTTTGACACAAGAGTCAAAAGATGGATTCTACCCAGGACGAATTACTAAAGAGTCATTCACAACTCAAATTAAGGCCCAACTTGAACTATTAAAGGCAGATGGATTCTTTATTTGTGGGCCAGAAAAAATGATCAAAGATATCGTTAGTACACTCGAAGAATTTGGGGTCGCACCAGACAAAATCAACTATGAATTGTTTACAGACCCTATCGAAATGAAACCCAAAACAAAGGAAACAAAAGATGACTTTGAGGGCAATGCTCAACTGACCGTTGTCATTGATGGAGATGAAGAGACATTTGAAATTCGACAAAACCAAAATGTATTAGATACGGCAATAAAAAATGGTGTAGATGCACCATACTCATGCAAAGGAGGTGTTTGCAGCACCTGTAAAGCAAAGGTTACCAATGGAAAAGTAAGCATGAAATTGAACTACTCCTTGACGGATGATGAAGTTGAGGATGGGTATATTTTAACGTGTCAAGCCCATGCTGCAAGTGAAAACTTAACAGTAAATTATGATGAAGCCTAAAACAATCGTAGTTGTTGGTGCAAGTCGTGGAATTGGAAGAGAGATGGTCAAATTGTTCGCCTCCGAACCAAACGCGAAAGTTTTAGCACTCTCGAGAAACAGTGATCGGATGAGAAAAGCCTTCTCAGAATTCAAAAATGTCGAATGCCATGTATTTGACTTGACAACTGAGGGTGTTCGAGAAAAATGCGAAGCAATATTCTCCACAGTTGAAAAAATTGATATTCTGATCAACAATGCTGGTTACCTGGTAAACAAACCATTCGAAGAACTTACCCGAGAAGATTTAGAACATTGTTATTCAGTAAATGTTTTAAGCGTGATAGAAACTGTGCAGGCCGTTTTAAGAAACATGCATGATGGACATATTGTCAACGTCAGCTCGATTGGAGGGGTTCAAGGAAGTATAAAGTTTCCTGGGTTAACAGCCTACTCAACATCAAAAGCTGCATTGTGCAGTTTCACTGAGTTGTTTGCCGAAGAATACAAAGACAGTTCGGTAAGAATGAATTGTCTAGCCCTAGGAGCAGCACAAACTGAAATGCTTGAAGAAGCTTTTCCAGGCTATGTAGCACCTGTTTCTGCAGAGAAAATGGCTGAATTCATTGTACAATTTGCATTGACCGGGCACAAATGGATGAATGGAAAAATTATACCTGTATCATTGAGCACACCTTAATCTATTGCACACTATCACAGGAGATGAATTCATTGCATTTGGACTTACTAGACCTGATTTCGCTGCGCATAGAAACAACAATTAATCTTTGTACGTACCTGCCTTTTTTTGTACCTTAAGCCCTTAAAATTGAGCTTTGAAGAGGATCGTCTACTTTTTAATTCTAGTGCTTCTACCGTTGACATCTGTAGCGCAAGATATTCATTGGTCTCAATTTAATGACAATCCAATATTTCAAAACCCAGGTAATGCGGGACTATTCAATGGAGACATTCGATTGGTCGCGAACCATCGTGATCAGTGGAGAAGCGTGACAGTTCCTTTTGTTACAACAAACATAAGTATAGACTCAAAGCTGCACAACAAACGTGAAATAAGTTATGGATTAATGCTATTTCACGATGTCGTTGGTGATGGAAACTTCAGAACTGCTGAAATTCAAGGAAATCTTGCCTACACGATAAAACTCTCATCGGACTCGATGCATACACTTCGACCCGGAATTAATATTGGAATGAATCACCGCCAATTGAACTTTGATAAATTCTACTTCGATAATCAGTACAATGGAATCCAGTTCGACCCTAGTCTATCTTCGGGCGAATTGCTTAGTGCAGATAGTAAAACGAACTTTAGTTGGGGCATGGGTGCAGTTTATCAATATTATCGAAATCCTAGATTCAATATTATTGGAGGCTTTGGTATTTACAATATAAACAGGCCCAATCAAGGATTTTACAATCAAGTAATTGATCGTGACATTCGTTTCAATATTTTCGGGAAAGGAATTTACAAACTCAATTATGACTGGGACTTGGTTCCAGCAATAAATATTTCTGTTCAAGGAAAATACCGAGAATTCAATCTGGGATCTTCCGTTAAATACACTCTTGTCAACCGACTAGGCGAATACCGGGCTTTGTACGGTGGGCTGCACTACAGAAATCGAGATGCAGCTTATATCTCACTCGGTATGGATTATCAAGCTTTATTTGTTGGTATAAGTTATGATATTAACTTCTCAAAACTTGTTCCGGCGAGCAGAACGCGCGGTGGAATTGAATTTGCTGTGCGCTACATTCTAAATAGATTTAAACCAAAGAAAATAAATCATAGAGTATGTCCAGATTATATCTAGCGTTTGTATTTGCCATGATTACAATTCCTGGAATGACACAAAGCATGCTGGGTAAATACCTTGAGTTCGCTCAGCTACAATACGATAAAGGCGATTACTTCTATGCATTGAAATATTATGACAAAGCAATGCAATTGGACTCCTCATCTGTTGATATTATTTGGAAGTATGCAGAAACTCAAAGAGCCTATAAGAACTACAAAAAAGCTGAATTTTATTACGGTAAGGTATATCAAAAAGAAGAAGCTAAAATCTATCCATCAAGCCTATTAAATTATGGTTTGATGCAAAAACAAAATGGGAAATATAGCGAGGCGTTATCCACATTTAAAAAGGCGAAAAAGAAATATTACAAACAAAAGAAAAGCTACCTCTACCAAAAGGCAAAAAAAGAGGTTGAAAGTACGGCTTGGGCCAAATCCTCAAAAATAGATACTGCAGAATTCGTATTTGAACAATTGCCAACAACCGTAAATACACGAAACTCAGAATTTGGACATGCAATAATAAACGATCAGTTCCTTTTTTCGAGCCTCAGAGCGGACTCTATAAGTGCTTCTGAAGAAGTCTATTCGACAAACTACCATACAACCCTATACAAAAGTAAAATTGAGGATACGTCATTTAGAGCTTCAGAGCGTATTGAAGCACTTTACAAAAAGAAACTCAACACCGGAAATGGCAGTTTCTCGCTGGATAGCTCACGCTTTTACTTCAGTCGCTGCACCGGTAACGGCTTTCAGTACACCTGCAAAATCATGGTCGCACAATACTCCAACAAGCAATGGACATATATTGACTCTTTAGGCGAAATAATTAATGAAAAAGGAGCGAATACTACCATGCCATGTATCGCCGCTTTGAACGGCAAAGAGGTGTTAATTTTTGCTTCCGATCGACAGGACACAGAGGGTGGGCTTGATTTATTCTACAGTCCTATTCGAAATGGAAATCAATATGGAAAAGTTCGTGCAATAAAAACGATTAATTCAATGGACAATGAACTGACACCGTGGTGGGATGCAAAGGAAAATCGGCTGTACTTTTCCTCTTCCTGGCACAATGGCTTCGGGGGATATGATGTATTTTACTCAGAATTCACAACAAAGTTCAACACACCAATAAATGCTGGACTTCCAATTAATAGCCCGGCAAATGACCTGTACTATTTCAAAAACAAGAAAACAGGTTATGTTAGTTCAAATCGAATAGGTGTTTTATATAGTACAACACCAACATGTTGTAGTGATATTTTTTCTTTAAAACCACCAGTTGCTCCAGTTCCTCAAACACAGGAAGAAACACTAGAGGAGCTAAACAAACGATTACCCGTTACGCTCTACTTTCATAATGATCGACCGAATCCCAAATCTTGGGAGAAAACAACAACGGTAAATTACATGGACTCGTACAATAAGTACAGCGATATGATTGAAACCTATAAAACAGAATATGCAAAGGGTTTGTCTGGTACGAGAGCTAATGAAGCCGGAGAAGACATCGAAAGCTTTTTCATTGAATATGTGGATCAAGGTGTCAGAGATCTCGAATTGTTTCAAAAACTTCTAATAAACGAATTGGACAAAGGTGCCAAAATAAACATCACAATTAAAGGATTCGCAAGTCCACTTGCCAAAACAGACTACAATGTAAATCTGACAAAAAGAAGAATTGCCTCTCTTGTGAATTATATGAGAGCATGTGATGAAGGACGATTTGAACACTATATTGATGGGACTGCAACAAATGGGGGTAAAGTTATATTCTCACAGGTTCCATTTGGAGAATATACAGCCAATCAAGAGACCAGTGACAATCCAAATGACGTTCAAAACTCCGTATACTCTCGAGCCGCTGCTAGAGAGCGAAAAATTGAAATTCAAAGCGTGACCTATTTCAAAGAAGACAATAAATCTTCTATCGTTACTAAAAAGTCCATTAAAGATTTTGGAATATCAAAGCAGGGAGAACTACTGTCCTACGAATTCATAGTTACGAATTCTTCAGAAAACACCATTACTATTGATTCTCGAATTCCATGTGCATGTACCACGGCCGAAATTCAGGATAAAACACTTCAACCAGGAGCTTCAACAATAGTAAAAATGACAGTTGATACAAAGAACTTATCGGGTATTGTAATGAAGTCTATATATTTGCAAGTTCAAGATTCTAAGGAAGAACTTCAATTGTACATTTCTTCTGAAGTAAAAGAATAAGGATTTGTCAAACACAAACGCAGAATCTAGGTTGACGTTTATTGATGTAGGCCGATCGCTCGCCATCATCTTGATGCTACAAGGACATTTTATCTCAACGACATTTCAAGACTATACTGCAATGACGCTAGAATTAAGAATGAATGGCACTTCTGGTAATATATTCTTCGACTATTGGTGCCAACTTAGAGGCTTCACCGCTCCACTTTTCTTTACAATCACAGGTTTAGTTTTTACTTATCTGCTCGTAAAAAATCAAAAACATCCATTCCTCAAACAAAAACGCGTCAAAAAAGGACTGGTCCGAGGAGTTTCGATAATCATATGGGGATATCTGCTTCAGTTACAGCTAAGGCAGATCGACATGTATTTAACTGGACAGATAAATAGCCGATTTTACAGCTTTCATGTACTTCAGTGCATAGGACTAGGAATTATAAGTCTGATTCTTTTCTATTGGATCTACCGCAAACTAAAAATTATTCCATTCGAAATACTACTCATAGTCGCAGGGACAATTTTCTTTACTGCATTTTCATATGTGACAACAGGCAGTAACAATTATTTTCCAAAAAATGCGCCAAAAATCATCCAAAACGCATTTTATGGGCCCAACTCTATATTCCCCATTTTCCCATGGTTTGGATTTATTTTCTTTGGCGGAGTAGTCGGAGTATTTCTTAATAAAAACAAAGAAAAAATTAGAAATATTGGATTCATTCTTCGAATGCTTTCTCTAGGAATAGCCTTTTGTCTTTTGGCCTACTTAATAATTACAATTCTGGGGTCTATTTATCCTGACAATCAGATTTTTGGAAATGGGTACTGGTACTTTATGCAACTCGCAATAATCCTTGTAGTGTTAACAGTTATGCTACTTTTTGATCAGAAGACTAAAATAAAACTACCATTTCTTCTTGCGATTGGGCAGAATACGTTAACAGTATATATCGTTCATGTTATCGTCCTATATGGTGCAATATTCGGGATCGGTATTAAAACATATTTGAGTAAGTCTCTTACCTTTGGTGAATCTATTATTGGTGCTGTTTTTTTCATTCTGCTCTTCGGTTGTTTAACCAAACTACAATCTACTTTAGGAGTCAAAATAAAGAGAATATTTTCTCGACAAAATACATCCATCTAAAACATCTAATTCTAATTTCTGTATAAAACAGTAATTTTAACAAAAAAAATAGAATGTCTGAAGGTATAAATCAAGTCAAAGAGCAACCAAAAGTTCGATTAAAATTTATCGATATGGCGCGTTCAATAGCAATATTGCTCATGCTCGAAGGACATTTTATTGACTCTTCCTTAATTATGGAGGCGAGAGATCCAAACAGTATTGTCTTTTCAACTTGGTTGTTCATACGAAGCTTTACTGCAGCAATTTTTTTAACGGTGACAGGACTAATATTCGTTTATCTTTTAATAAAGAAACGTGAAGAAAGTTGGTTCTCTAATATTCGAATCAGAAAGGGATTTAAAAGGGTTGTTGAGTTGTTCTTTTGGGGGTATTTGGTTCAGTGGTATGCCTTCCATGTCCTCGAATGCATTGGAGTAGGTATACTTAGTATTCTTTTAATCTATGGAGTATATAAACTCGTTAAGGTCATTCCACTCTGGATCTATTTCCTGTGTGCGGGCGTAGGAATTTTTGCGCTTTACCCATATGTTCAAACGCTCCCTCACAATATGGCAATTCCTGAAAGTATTTGGTATTCAGTCGTGAAACTATTTGATGATAGTAGGACACCTGTACTTTGGTTTTCTTCAGTTCCATTCGTTGGATTTACAATGTTTGGTGCAATGTTCGGAGCACTGCTGCATGATTTTCATTTACATGTTAAAAAGCTCATTTTTCCTGCTTTCGTCGCCATTGCTGGCATAATGTTATTCTTCTTTAATGGAGAAATTCTTGGTGGATTGGATGATTTATTCAAATCGATCTATCCATCATACAACTATCGTTTAATAAATCTAAATTGGTTGTATGAGAGATTGGGCATGGTTCTAATGGTACTTAGCTTACTAATGTATATAGACAAGATTTGGGGAGACCGAATTGGAGAAAAAAGTTTATTCATAAAAGTTGGACAAAACACCCTGACCATATATGTTCTTCATATGGTTTTATTATATGGCAGTATATTGGGAGTGGGATTGTATCCTTTCATTAACAAAATAAATGGCGTTCACCCACTAAACCCTTGGGAGGCGACTTTTGGTGCAGTTGTATTTATTGCATTTTTTCTGTTTCTAATTAAGCATATTGAATGGATCAAAAGAAAATTAAGCTTTGTGCTTACACCAATTAAGACGTTTTTCAACTTCATATTTTTAATTCGTTAGCGAATTGTAACTATCAAATTTTATCGATTAATTGTTGTAAATGAAGACGAAAACAATTCGAAAACGTCGTTTTTCATACTCAATTATTTCAAAGGGTCCCCATAATTGGGCATCTTTTTGCATGCAAACTTCCGAAGCAATCTGGCCTTCCGCCTTGACATTTTTCCCGAGTACTTGTATGAGAAGTTCGTCGGAAATAGTGCTGAGTAAAATACAGATGCAATCAAATATGAGCCTGCAAAAGAGGGATGTCTTCCATCTTTAGCATAGAGTTCTATCTTTGGAATTTCCAAACGAAAATCATACCAAATTGTGCCCACTGGAATAACTAATACATCAAATAATTTAGATACATACTCATACCCCAATCGAATAGAATCCGACATACTTTTACTGGTACTCAACTCCTCTCGCTCGGCAAAGCCATTTTTATAACCCCAGGTCATGAACAACAGAACATTTGATGCTGGATTACTTTGATCAATAGAATCTAAGATTATTTGAAGATATGGGACTGACGCGGTATCAATAACATCTGGGCACTCTGCAAGTTCACGGCTAAAACCTTGCAAAATTATAAAGTCCCATTTTTTGCTTCTAATTGTTTCAAACAACTCCTCTCTCCTGCTGTGCATTTTAAAGGTATAGTTACTTTTTGCACTCATTTCTACATTTACGCTAACCCCTTCAGAATGCGCTATTTTTTCAAAAATGCCGGGCATATTGTTCATGTGCGTATAACTATTCCCTATAAAAAGTACATTCATACGAGGTTCGTCTCTATCCGAACCTATCGAATTAAAAGAACACGAAAACAAAAAGGTAAGAAGAGTAATGCGGATCATCATAGCTTAAATAACGGTAAAACTGACTGAAAAATTATGCCGATGCACAATTAAGTCTTAGGCATTTCGAATATCAGAGGCGATTTTCATCAATTCATCCGACGAGAGTGCGCATTTCTCCTGCATGAAATTCATATCCTGAAGATCATTAATCGGAATTAAATGAATGTGCGCGTGAGGTACTTCTAATCCAATTACAGACAATCCAACTCGATTGCAGGGAAATGTAGCACGAATTTTCTTTGATACGTGTTTCGAAAAAACAATCATTTCCGCCAATAATTCATCGTCCAGATCAAAAATATAGTCAACCTCGATTTTTGGAATTACAAGTGTATGTCCCTTTCTTAAGGGCATAATATCAAGAAAAGCCAAAAATTTTTCGCTCTCTGCGATCTTATGACAAGGAATCTCACCTGTAACTATTTTGGAAAAAAGAGAAGCCATTACCTTGTTATTTCAAGAACTTCAAACTTCATCGTACCATTTGGTGTAATAATATCTGCAATCTCACCAACAGATTTGCCAAGTAGCCCTTTTCCAAAAGGTGAATCAATACTAATTTTTTTCGCCTTTAGATCCGCCTCATTCTCAGCAACAATTGTAAATGTCATTTCTTGACCGTTAGCTATATTTTTAATTTTCGCCGTTGATAGGATATACACTTTAGTAGTATCAATTTCAGAATCATCAATCACACGACCATTTGCGATAACATTTTTAAGTTTTGCAATTTTCGTTTCGAGAATTCCTTGTGCTTCCTTGGCAGCATCATATTCTGCATTTTCAGACAAATCTCCTTTATCAATAGCTTCTCCAATTTGAGCAGAAATTGCAGGACGTTGTACGTTCTCCATTTCATAGAGTTCATCTTTAAGCTTTTTCAGTCCTTCAGCTGTATAGTATGTTAATTCAGACATAGTAATGGGTATTATAACAAAAACAAGAGAGCCCATAATGGACTCTCTTATTTAATAAATATAGTAAATTCTATTTTATTTCAGGTCAATTGTTGCTCCTATCGTGTGAATGACGCCGAATACTCCAGCAAAGCGAGTCGTATACTCAATGCCTAATGCATTTTTACTCTCACCAACCAAGGCATCAACAGAGAACCCTGCTGTTGGACCAACCAAAGCATTTGATCTGTTTTCAGCAGAGAATAGATTTTTTTCATAAACAAAACCACCTCGCAAACTAAATGCCAATTTTTCAGTGGTCATTTTGTAATCTGCTCCGATACGATACTGATCGCTTGAAAACGAGTTGGCAGTAAATCCAAGTGCTACACCAAGCTTATTGTTTTCGTCAAAGATAAAGTCATACGAACCACCAATAGAGAGTAACGATGGCATTTCATATGTTGCAGATCGCTGCTCAAGTGTAGCCAACACATCTGTTGATACATAATTGATTTGATTGGCAAGACCATCGCCTTTGTATTTCATCACAGGGCCTATGTTCTTTAGAGTAATACCAAATTTAATTTGATCTTGCTCACCAGTAACATAACGAATTCCGGCATCAATCGCCACACCATTTGCCTTTAAGTTCGAAATGCTTTCAGAGATAACTTTGAAGTTAATTCCTCCATAAATCGACTGAGAGAATGATCTTGCATACCCTAAATTAAAGACATTTGCTCGAGGTGAAAAGAAACCGATATTTCCTTCTGGATTCGCTACTGTTGTAATTTGAATGTCACCAAAATTCATTGATTGGACACTCACCGCAATAACATCGTTTTCAGATACACGTTGAGCAATACCTGCAGAATTAAAAGCAATACCTGCATTGCCCATCCAATTACTGTAATTGAACTTCAACTCTGTATTCTCAGTAAAAGCCAAACCTGCAATATTTGTAAATGTAGCTTCCAATCCGTTCGAACTAGCAATACTTGCGTCACCAAGAGCTGAGCTTCGTGCCCATGGATTTACAAGCAAATGAGATGCTCCAGCCGATCCAACACGGTCTTCGTTTCCTGCATTTACAGCGAGGCTTGTCACTACAGCAACACCTACGATTAATGCACTTTTTATTTTAATCATTGAATTTTTCATTTCAATTCTATTTAGCATTATTAAATACCTTGTAAATCAATCTGACGCATACCGCCGAAGAATTTAACCACTTTCTCTAAAGGTTCGCTTCCATCCACACTAGGAACTGAAACGTGAATTAAATAAACACCACCAGCAATTGGAATTCCTTTGTGGTTATTCAAATCCCAATCTAAGGATGTTACAGCATTGTCTTTCTGAAATGTTCTAACCAATTTCCCATTGACGCTGTAAATCTTAACAGTACACCTTTCTGGTAAGTTGGTTATTTTAACTTTCGTATCCAATCGATTTCTTTCGTACTCCGAATATGCGTAATACGGATTTGGAACCACATTGATTAAATCAAGTACGTTCACCAATTGATCTTGGCTTCCAGTTTGAGTAGCAATATCTGCCATGTCCCATGAATACATCGGTTTACCATCATTACGACCTGTCGCAACGAAATCTTTGTACTCTTTACTCACTCTCAAACTTATTTTAACATCTGATGGCAAGTTTTCAGGATCTACGTCATAACCAGGATTTGCAAGGGGATAAGCAACCCAACTCATACTGCTATACGTATAACGTTTTTGAGTAGCGTTGTTTGACTCTATCAACAACATGTCTTGATACAACTGATTGCCTGACAATTGGTCTGAAATACCTTTGACATACTCTGGATGATCGTATCCTACAATATAATTATTGATTGATTTATTTTTGTAGCTGAAGATATATACTGGGTGCATACCTCCCATCAATGGATTACCACTGGCATCAACAGCTTGATCTGTTGGATTCCAAATCATATCTGCACCGTTTTCAGATACCAAAAATGAATTCTCTCCAAACGCCATATAAAGACGTGCACCTGATTCAATATCAATCGCATATCCAGGGAACCAACCCATTCCAGTACCAGTTCCATCGGGATTTCCTTCTTTATTTACAGAAGGGCTTGCTCTCATGGCTCCCGGCTCAGCACCTTCCACGTTCAACGCTGAACTCCTGCCCAACTCAATTACCGGACATCTCGTCCACTTCGACTTGTCGGATGTCAGCACAATATCAACACTTGGAACAAAACTAATAGATGCTCCATTTTTCGCCGATGTCGGAACAGGATAGTTGTAATATGCAAGTGGCATATAACTCGCCTCGTAACCAACTAGCTTGTGCGGAGCAATCCCTCCACCAAGAATTGAAGACCAGTTTTTATCAGCATCTGCAAAGTTACCTGCACTCCAATCTCTGTAATTACATGGATCTAAGTAATCTCTGTAAGTTGGTTCTGCAGGATCAAGACAATCAGACGGATCACCACCAAAGTCCTCGGTAGTGTAGGTTCCCGAACGAATCCAATTCGTCGGATAAAAGGCATCATTATCTGGCACAACGCCCAACCACTGCTTCGAACTATCAGCGTAATCAATCGATGCACTGATCAACTGTGTTGTGTTCGCCTCTGTTCCACCGCCTGCTCCAGAAGGGAGAAAATATTTCGATTGGTTAATCTCTACTGATATTCCCCATTCAGGTATGATTTGCTCGTTCTTTGAGGCGATAGATCGATCTGAAGTGACGGAATCTGTTGGAACAGCATCTCCCTCGTTATCATATCTATAAATCACCCATGACGCAGTATCAGCTCCATTGCTAACTGAAGTATTGTAATTTCTAAATAAACACTCAAAGTATCCATCCTTTACATTCAAAGGATCTACTACTTTTACATTGATAGGACCACTTCCATAGTCGTAGGAAGGTGTTTCCATAAATCCATTTTCCAAAATATAGTCTTTGGATGCCTGCGTCAATTCGAGAGCACGGTTACCGTTTCCAACACCATCTAGTCTTTTAATGATTGGACTTGAACCATATCCGATATTTTGAGCAGTACCATCCGCCTCTGGAGAAGGATTGTGAGGCACACCAGAAACTGCAGTAATTGCAGAACCATCAAAACTCAAACGTGATGAAATGTATGGAATCTTCTGTCCTCCAATTGCAAGCGGATCGTTTGGATCATAAAGATTTGGAAGACCTGTCGCTAAACTCGCCATATCATTGTATGCATAGGCGATAGCAATGTAATAGTACGTTTTGTGATTTACCAACGCCTTATCACCTTGAGCAAACTCATCTTCTTGCATCAAGAATGAGTGCTTGATACCCGTGTTCTCACCATCCACTTTCTCAACCGGAATAGAGAACCCAAGTGCCTCATCAAATTCAAAATTGATCAAACGATCAATTCCATTTTCAATATCACATTGAGCAACCAATCGCGCCTTAGATGCATCAGTAATGTCGGAAACACCGGCAATGTCGTCTATCATTTGATAAATTTGGTAACCTTCAAACTTATAGAATCTATCTACACCTGGATCAGTGATATTAATCTCATCTTGTTCACGATACGCTTCTTCATAGTTGTTCGATGAAATCGGATTGTCTAGCGTTAAAACCAATTGGTTTTCAAGCTCTTGAATTGTTAATCTTGGTGCAGCTGGCGGATCTAGTATTTTGAAACATGCATCAAACAAAGCTTGTGCTTTGGTATCGGCCTTTCTCATAGCTTCTACAGAAGAGAATGGATCTCCATCCGCTCCACGACCGTATACAATACCTACGGTAATATTATTAATTGCACCGGGTCTCAATGTAAATGGACCAGCAGATTGCACAAAACGTCTATCACCAGGAGGATTCGCAGTCGCTCCACCACCAGGATTTGATTCACTCCATTCAAAGCCAAGGTCAATTCCTGCGGTTGCCCAATGTAATGGATCGGAATCCCCAGGGAACATGTAATCAGAAGGGGTCGTAGTTGCTCCAGTTGAACCAATGTAACCAGCTCCTCCAAAGACCATTTCTTGACCATTTGCCCAAGATCCACTCATAAAATTATAGAATTGAGCTGCAGATTGTGGATCTGAATATGGAAAAGAAGCCGTAGACGTATAGTAAGTAAAGCGGCGCATACCGAAACGTTCATTGTCAATGATCTGATCTGAATATCCAACTCCAATTCCTCTGTACACAATACCAGTATCCGCAATTGCATCAACTACAGATGGTGCAACGTAGTCTCCCAAAATTGAATCGAAAACTGGACCAATATTATCTCTACCGTCAGCATCTTGGTATGGTCCTTCAAAGAAATCACACCCAATTGCAGGAGGATTTTCACCGTAACCTTGATTACCTCCAGACGTTTCATCAAGAGCATCACCATTGTATGTATACCCTAAACCTCTTGACACGTCACAACCAACGTAATCATCAGAATAGTTTCCGATATCGCAGTCCAAATACTGCGAGAAGTAGGTGTCGTAAAGTGTTTGAGTACCACGATTGATCATTTCATAATTGTAGAAAGTCATACGGTTTACTTCATCATTGGTAGCAAAAGCAAAAGCTTGAGCACGAATCTCCATACCTATTGGCTCACCGTTTGTTTCAGTATGGATATTCCCTTTATCATTAAACACCCACCAATGCGTTTCATCACCGAATAACGAAACCCGACGATCAAAACCACACGTAATGTCATCACGATCTAATATATCATCATACCATGGAATATCTCCTTGCGTTGGATCATAACTTCCACTTTCATCATAGTCATAGAACGGAGCCAACCAATAATCTTGCCCCAGGTCAACACGCCCATGAGCTGGCCAACCATTAATTCTTGACAATACCTCATCAGACGGCTCTGGAACCTCTTCAGTCGAAAGTCCATTTTCAAACTCCCACCATAAGGTATAAGCAATTACCTCTGCCTTACGAATTGTATAGAATCGGTCAAAATACAAACACTGATCTGGATCAATATTCGCTTCACCATAATCTCGTATAATATCATCACCCACTGGATCCATCGGGTCATAGGTACCTGTTCCAGGTGTAATAGTTAAAGGACCTGGCCAAAAATCATTTCCCTGACGGTATCTTAAAGCAGCAAGTTTCAGTTGGCCGTTAATGTCCGTTCCACCCATCCAAAGAGCACCAGCGTAAATTGCAAAAAGATTATCTCCTCCAACCTCATAGGCTGCAACACCTTCTTGACGGTTTTGGAACATACTTCCTCCCTGCTCAATAAATGCTTTAACCTCGTTAAACTTCATCGTAATACTCGCGGTTGCTGGAGCACAATTCGCTCCTTTGGCATTCAGCGTAGCTGATGAAGATCCTCCGTTTCCATTGATCGGTTTATCCCCTTCCTTGATGTAGGATAGTGCATCATTAGACGAAAACACTGTCGTTGCGCCTAGTATTATTGCTATTAGTTGTTTTTTCATAATATTAATTTCGAATTATGAATTAAAAATCAAATTTAACTCCCAAACGAATCGTTCTCGGTGAACTAATGTTGAAAGGGTTTTGAACCTTCATGAGGTAATAATCTCTGAAAGACTGCTCGTCCAATTGGTTTTGAATCGACGTTTGACTTGCAGCAGCAGCTAGGAAGCCATCATCATCCCAGTTACCTGTTGCTCGGTATACATTCAAGATGTTGAACTGATTCAATAGGTTGGTTACACGAACGTACACATTTAAGAATGTTGCTCTTTTCTTTCCTTCTTTTCCAAATTCTACATCGAAAGTTCTATCGAGTTGCAAGTCCAACCTATAAGACCAAGGCAAACGTGAACCGTTTGTCGTACCTGATAATCCTGCATTTTGAGGACTAAACTGTCCTTGATTGGTAATGAATGTTTGAGCAGAATATGGTGACCCTGAATAGATGTTAGAAACAAGGTTCAAACCTGTGTTTTCCAACAGCGCAAAATTATCTCCAATAACTGGTCCATTGTAGTCCTTCCCTGCACCGTATCTGTAATCGAATGTAATTGCAAAAGCATGACGTTGATCAAATGAGTATGGGAATATTGCTCTTAGATTTGGCAACCCAGCAGCAATCAAACCTGCTGCGGACGTTGCATCTGAACCTGTACCATCAGCAAACTGCAACGTGTAGTTAGCTGTCATTCTGATGTTCCCTGTTCTTCGCAAATCGTAAGCAATGGTAACCCCTTTCACAGTACCGAAATCTCTGTTACCAAACGTACTATATGTTGCTGGGTATGCAGAGAAGATGTTCATCAACTGAACGTTATTTCTTTGCTCACGGTAAAATGCCGAAATTTTCAAAGACGACGTTCGTGTTAATACCTGCTGGAATCCAATCTCATAGTCTACCGTTGTTTCTGGCTTCAAGTTGGCATTGTTAATTGTCGCACTTCGAGATTCAATGAATTGATATTGGAAAGGATCAAAACGGAAGCCCGATGTTGGTCGTTTTGTAAGGATATCATAATGTGCAAAGAACGACGCCTCATCAGAGATAGGGAATGAAAACGCAACTCGAGGCATTACATTTACTTGAGGTTTGTAGTCTTCAAACGCATCTTTAGTTGGTGTAGTTAACGAAGGATCTATCAACCAAGGAGCAATTCCTCCAGGTCCTTCAAGAGTCTTTGGATCCTCTACTTCAATACCATCAGCATTGTACCAAACTGCACCGTTTCTAAATCCATTGATAGCTGTTGGATTATTTACGTCGTTGACGTAAACAACATAATCGTCACCCATTGCTGTTGGAATATTACCATCTACCCATGATTCAGACGAAGCATTCGCTTCAGCAACGGTTCTTGCTTCGTAGAAAAGATACGGATCTTTTAGCACAGGTTGATTGGCATCAAAGATATCAACTCGGACACCTACATTAAATACAATATCTCTGAATGCAAACTTATCCATTAGATAACCCGCCATGTAAATTGGTTGGAAAGCACCTACGAAACGTTTGTAGTTTCCATTCGCATCAAATTCTGTAAAGTAGTCGGAAATATTCGTTACACCATTTACTTTCTCTCCCGTATGATCATAACCCCAGTAGGAAACAAAAGAGTTTCCGCTATTCAACAGTTCATCAGGAGCAAACATATCAAAGCTGTAGATATTCGGATCGTATTGGTCAATGTCTATAAAATCCAATCCATCCACGCCTCCCGAGATATATCCATTGTCTGTAAGGTACTTTCTCAGGTTGTAATCAAAAAATGATTGGTTATCATTATTTTCTTGCCCCCCATAATTACCAGTTCCTGAAGTGTAAGCATACCCAGTGTTTAATCGATCATACGTTACATATGCAAAATCGTTTGAGTCAACAAGGACTGAACTGTTCACATCTAACTCTGTAATATGAAAGTTCGCCAATTGACGTGCTATGGTCCATATACCAATAGGGCCATTACCTCCACCTGATGTCGTTGTTCCAGAAGTCCATCCTCTATCCCATCTTTTTTCAAATTCAAACCCCAACGAAATCGAGTGATCTCCGATGTTCGCTGAACCAGAACCAGTTACACGGAATTGATCTCTTTCTGACTTACCAAAGTAGTTGTAAGGCGTTCCTATGTTACTCCAAATAGAATAAACGCTACCAGGAGCATCACCATTCCTCAAGGCATTTCCTTGCTGAATTTGAAATAAGTTCTCATAATTCCCAGTAGGATTATCTGCATAAATATCATAGTACTGCGAGGTAATTGCAGCCAATGCTGAGTTCGTTTGAGAAGGAGTAAAATCGACAACAAGATCTTTAAACCCATCGTGCACGTATCGGTTCGTCGCTTGACTAAAAGAATGCGATGGTCTTCTTGTTGTGGTAAATGTACCTACATGCCCGTAATTAAAAATGTTATATTCGTGTTTGGGATCGTATTGCTCTGATTTTGATTTCGAGAAATCCACCATTAACGAGTAAAAAGCACTTGAAATTCTTGAGCTATTGTCTTCAGAATCATTTTGGAAACGCTGAGTGAGACGTCCAAAAACTCTCCAATCCAGCGACTTTGAGGCACCAAAATTTGAAAAATTCAACAGCGACCCTGAATACGAGTACAAACTACCTGTGCTGTAATTCAGAGATCCACCAAAAGACAGATTCACAGACGGTCCTGTATTTACGTCTATTTTCGCTTGAGCAGAAATGTTCGTATTTCTGGCATTCATCCTCCATTTGGTCGTTTCAAAATCATCTGCCCGCAAGAACAATGCATTGTGAAATGTACCACTCCCTGTTGAAGTTGGCCGCAAAGGATTCGCAAGCAGGGTATCTTTCACCGCCTTTTTAATTCGGTAACTTCCTCCTGCTAGTGGACGAGAGTCAAGTCTATCTGTGATATTTGCGGAGAGTAAGAAGCCCAAACGCGGTTTTGTTTTGGCTCCTGTCGAGTCTCTTTGCATCCATAGCGGCCCAGAAAACATTCCTTCCACCAAGTTGTAAGCATATTTATCGAGACCGAATACTTTTCCTGTGTAGTCTTCCGTGTCTAATTCTTCACCAAGCGGATCTTTACCTCCGAAATAAAAACCTGAGGTCACGCCCTCGATACTACCAAAGTATTTCGAAGATGGCCCTCTCGTCGTAACAGAAATAATACCTCCTGTAGCATCACCATAGTTTGCTGGCAAACCACCGGTAATGACCTTAACCTCTTCAATCGCTGATTTTGGAAGACTGGCAGAACCACGCACTTTAATACCATCAATATAAAAGTAAGTCCCGTCTGAGCGGGAACCACGAACACTAATACTACCACTACCCTCTTGGGCATTCACGCCTCCGACAGTTCCTGCAACACCTGCAGCGGACCGAACTGGAAGTCGAGCGATATCTTCACGTGTTATCGTTGCACCGGAAGCACCACCATCTTTATCAATAAGTGGTACCTTATATGCCACAACCTTAACTTCTGTAATTTCTTGTACATCCTTTGCAATACCCAATTGAAGTTTGTCCAGGAACGTAATCTGGTCTGAACTAATAATCACCCCCTCGGTTAAAACTGGACGGTATCCTTCATTCGCATTACTTACCTCTACGTCATATGATCCTGGAGAAATCGAGTTAATTTGGAATTTTCCATCCTCATCAGAGTAGGCTCCACCTTTTACTGAACCATTTAGCATGATCTTAATTTTACAATTTGAGATCGGCTCTTTGGTGTCAGCATTGGTGACAGTACCTTTTAAGGTACCTAAACCCGACTGAGAAAACCCGTAAGACATTGTAAGCAAGAAACTTACTATAATTAAGTTAAGTTTTCGTAACATAAGTAAAGTTTATTTTTATTAAACTATTTGCTATAATAAAGCTTGTAAATATAGCAAAAATAAGGCTGAAATTTTCATTTGTTAAAAAAATTTAAAGCGACTATTTCACCTATCATTGACAAATACATAAAGTCAAGATCATCCAAGTTACATGTTTTCAACCGTATAGAAAATCGATCTGTGTGCTTCGATATTTTTTTAATCTATTTTTTGTTCCTTTGTTCAACATTTAGTTTATGAAATTTAAAACACGCTGTATACGCAACAATGGTAGTGAAATTCACTTATTAATGTATGGTGAGTTCAACCCGTCGAATTACCTTTCCAAATTAACCTCAATAGAAATTGAAAAACTAAAAACCTTCGGAAGTATAACACGCAAAAGGGAGTTTGTTGCTGTGCGCATTTTGCGGGATTCCTTGTTTGGTTTAGAACCAATCCTCTACAATTCACTTGGCGCGCCTTACATCAACAAAAAAGGATTTATTTCCATCAGCCATTCAAAAAATATGGTTGGATTTGCATTTAATAGTGAGCACCCAATCGGGCTTGATCTGGAATACCCGCAGAAAAAAATTCATAAAATTCAATCGAAATTTATTTCAGATTCAGAAAGACAATTATTCGATACAAACGATAGAAAAGTATTGACTCAATTGTGGTCCGCCAAAGAGGCGATGTACAAACTTGCAGGTAGAAAAAAAATTATTTTTAATTCAGAACTTCTTCTTGCCCCCTCATCTGAGAACAAACTTAGAGGAACAATCATCAACCTCGATCATCAACTTAAAGTTAATTTGGATATATTTGAATTCGAAAAGACCATTATTACCATAAACTCTAAACCCGTTGAACGAATCGAATCAAATTCTCAATCAAATTAGTTCAAGAAAAGGACAAATTGCCATTTTGATAGATCCAGAAAAATGTGCAAATCATCAAAATTTACTCGAACTTCTCAAAAAAGCATTCTTTGCAAATGTCGACTATTTATTTGTTGGCGGCAGTACAGTAACAAGAGAACAATTTTCAACTTGTGTTGAATTCATTAATAAAAATTCAAAAATACCGCTTGTCATTTTTCCTGGAGCATCCCATCAAATTTCAGATCAAGCTGATGCACTTTTGTACCTGAATTTAATTTCGGGAAGAAATCCAGATTTCTTGATTGGTTACCATGTAAATTCAGCAAGTGAAGTGTTTTCCATGAATATTGAAACCATACCCAGTGGATATATTTTAATTGATGGAGGCACAAATTCTTCCGTTGCTTATGTGAGTCAAACAACACCAATTCCTGGCAATAAAATGAGTATCATTCAGAACACTGCAAAGGCTGGTATCCTTAAGGGAAATCGTTTGCTCTATTTTGATGCAGGAAGTGGTGCAAAAAACCATGTCCCTGTTGATTTAGTGAAAAAAGCGGATACATTAAATGTGCCAATAATTGTTGGTGGTGGAATCCGTAACATAGAGCAATTGGAGAGAATGCGAAATGCTGGTGCAAACGTTATCGTCATAGGAAATAAAATTGAGGAGGACATCAACTTTTTATTGGAAATAAAATCATTCATCGAATTGAGTCCATTAAATTGCAAGCCAGTAGTGAACAGTTGACTTCAACTATTCGAATGTAGCTTTCAAAGACATATCAAGACTTTCAAAACTGTGCGTCAAGGCACCAACTGAGATAAAATCTACACCCGTCTCTGCATAAGCGCGAATGGTCTGCTCTGTTATACCACCTGATGCTTCTGTCTCAATCGATTTTGGGATACTTGGCAATACATCAAGTATTTCTTGTGGAGTAAAATTATCAAGCATAATACGATCGACATTTCCGGTTGACAAAACTTCATCAAGCTCTCTCTTATTTCGTACCTCAACCTCTATTTTCAGTGCTTTGTTGTGTTCCTTTATATATGCATTCGCTTTTTGAATTGCGGCATTGACTCCTCCGGCATAATCAATGTGATTGTCTTTCAGCATAATCATATCATACAGAGCAAAGCGGTGGTTGAATGCTCCCCCTATTCGGACAGCCCACTTTTCTATATATCGAATGCCCGGCGTAGTTTTACGCGTATCCAACAATTTTGTATTGGTACCATCAATCAGTTCAACTATTGCTGCAGTTTTAGTAGCAATTCCGCTCATCCTCTGTAAAAAATTTAAAACAAGTCGTTCGGTACTCAAGATAGATCTTGATCGACCTGAAATCACAAAAGCAATGTCTCCAGATCGAACAAAATCTCCATCCTTTTTGTAAAAATGCATATCCAACTCAGGATCAAATTTTTTGAAGATGCGCTCTGCCAATTCCATCCCGGCAATAACTCCATTCTGCTTTACAATTAGCTTCGCTTTACCAATGGCATTTTCCGGAACACAAGAAAGTGAAGAATGATCACCATCCCCAATATCTTCTCGCAGTGCATTTTCAATAATTTCATCAATCATATTCCAAAAATAGTGTATTTGAATGTTTATTTTCGTCGTATGAGAATAAAAGTTGTGTGTATTGGGAAAACGGGAAAATCTTTCTTGACGGAAGGGGAAAATGAATATTTAAAGCGCCTTAAACATTATGCTCCAGTTGAAAAAATAGAACTCGCCGATATCAAAAATGCTAAAAAACTGTCTACGGATCAAATTAAGAAAGAAGAGGGAAAACTCCTTTTATCCAAAATATCAAACAGTGATCAAGTGCAACTATTGGACGAGAAAGGTACATCCTTTCGATCAATTGATTTTGCTCGATTTCTCCAAAAGCAATTTAATCAAGGCGGCAAAACATTGGTCTTTCTCATCGGAGGCGCATTTGGTTTTTCAGATGAAGTTCATAACCGAGCAAATGGAAAAATAAGCCTCTCAGAAATGACATTTTCGCACCAAATGATTCGAATGTTATTTCTTGAACAACTCTATCGTGCAATGACAATATTAAAGGGGGAACCATATCATAATGAATAATTAGAGGAATTATTGTAAATTTGGAGTCAACTAAACTCACAAATTGAACAGCGAATATCTTTCTTTGTTAGACGTAATCTCAACTTTTATATGGTTAACAACACTTCTGTCAATTGCTATAATCAAGCGGAAGTCAAATACTGACATTCATTATTATCGTTATTACCTACCGAAACAATATCATAGATCCAATGGATTATAGCTCAAATGCAATATCCGAGGGAGCAAAAGACTATTTCTCATTGACTGAAGGTATTGAAAGATATCTCAGCGTATACAAAACTGTTTGTGAATAAACGAGTTCTTTTTATAGCGCCTTATCCATTTGGTCAAGCACCTTCTCAACGTTTTCGTTTTGAACAATATGTTTCAATTCTCGAAGAAAATGATCTTGATATAAAAATTGCACCTTTTCTAAGCGAAAGAGATTGGGCTCCATTGTATAAAAAAGGTTCTTTCTTCCGAAAAGGATTGAGCATGCTACGTAGTTTTATCCGCCGTTTTTATCTGCTCTTCAGCCTGTATAAATTTGACTTTATTTTTATTCATCGTGAAGCTTCTATGATTGGACCGCCAGTATTTGAATGGATCATCGCAAAAGTATTCCGTAAAAAGTTCATCTATGATTTTGACGATGCAATTTGGTTGCCAAACTATAGTCAAAGCAATGTTCGTTTTCATCAATTAAAAGCATATTGGAAAATCAAAAAAATCATTTCATGGGCAGATCAAGTAGTTGTTGGTAATAGCTACTTGAAAGACTATGCCCTGCAATTTAATCCCAACGTTAAGATTATTCCGACAACAATCGACACGATCAATGTCCACAACAAATGCACGAATCATGATTCAAAAAAAATCAATATTGATTGGACGGGTTCTCATACAACAATGGGCTACCTCCCCTATCTTTCACCTGTTCTAAAAGAACTCGAAAAAAGTTTAACTTTAAATTTCGAGTAATTTCAAACCATCCTCCACCAATTGATCTTGACTCGCTTGAATTTGTTAAATGGAATAAAAAAACAGAAATAAAGGATTTGGCAGAAATAAACATCGGCGTAATGCCCTTGGAAGATTCAATTTGGGCACAAGGAAAGTGTGGATTTAAAGGACTACAATACATGGCACTTCAAATTACATCAGTGATGTCGAATGTTGGAGTAAATACTCAAATTATTGATGATGGGCACAATGGCTTTATCTTTAAATCTAAAGAAGACTGGTACCGGGTCCTATCCTCTCTGATGAGCGATGTCAAATTAAGAACAGAAATTGGTCAGAAAGGCAAAAAAACAGTTGAGCATAAATATTCAGTTAAAGCCAATAAACAGAAATATATTTCACTTTTCAAATGAAACTACTTTTTGCTACATCCAATCAAAACAAAGCAATTGAAATTGCTGAAATGCTTCCGAGTAATTTTGAAATACTCACATTGAAAGACATCAATCATTTTGAAGACGTTCCCGAAACGTCAGATACAATTCAAGGCAATGCTTGCCAAAAAGCGAATTTTATCAAGGACAAGTACGCCTTAGATTGCTTTGCTGATGATACTGGTTTGGAAGTACTGTCACTCGATGGTGATCCTGGTGTTCGATCTGCACGTTATGCCGGAGAACACAGAAGCGATTCGGACAATATACAACTACTGCAAGAACGACTGCATGGAAAAAAAAACCGAACAGCTCAATTTAGAACTGTAATCTGCTTAGCACTTGGAGGCATTCAATTGGTTTTTGAAGGAACTGTAAAAGGGCGGATTTTAGAGGAACCACGCGGTCATTACGGCTTCGGATACGATCCGATTTTTGAACCTGAAAATTGTGGGAAATCATTCGCTGAAATGACGATAGAAGAGAAAAATTTTTTTAGCCATCGTGCAAGAGCATTTACCAAAATGATCGAATATCTTATTTCAACAAATGTTTCTGTAGATTAAAGTTGATTTTTTTTGCCTCAAAGGGTACATTTGTCACCACTTTAGACTCAAAAGTGAGTTCGAATCAAATTATCAGGTAAATAAAATCCATTATGGCAAAGATCATTTATACGAAAACGGACGAAGCACCAGCTTTAGCTACGTATTCATTCCTCCCTATTGTTCAAGCTTTCGCTTCGACCTCAGGTATTGAAATCGAAACAAGAGATATCTCTCTAGCGGGAAGAATCATTTCAAGTTTTCCCGATTACTTAAATGATGATCAAAAAACGAGTGATGCCCTGAAAGAATTAGGAATATTGGCAAAAACACCAGAAGCCAATATCATTAAACTACCAAACATTAGCGCTTCAATTCCACAACTAAAAGCTGCGATTAAAGAGTTACAATTAAGTGGTTATGGTCTTCCAGAATATCCCGAGGAGCCGAAAAATGAAATCGAACAAGAAATAAAATCACGCTACGATAAAATAAAAGGTTCTGCCGTAAATCCAGTTTTGCGTGAAGGAAATTCTGACCGAAGAGCTCCAAAAGCAGTTAAAGAATATGCTAAAAACAATCCACACTCGATGGGAAAATGGGAAACAAACTCACAATCACATGTTTCTCATATGAACTCTGGTGATTTCAGATCGAACGAAAAATCGGTCACAATAGCCTCAGCAACAACTGCAAAAATTGTATTCAAAACAGCTGATGGAGAAACAAAAATATTGAAAGATTCGATTGACTTATTGGACGGAGAGATTATCGATGGTACATTCATGAGTAAATCTGCTCTTATCCATTTTCTAAAAGCAGAAATTGCAGAAGCAAAATCGAATGATTTACTTTTCTCTTTGCACATGAAAGCAACAATGATGAAGGTCTCAGATCCTGTAATCTTTGGTTATGCAGTTCGTGTCTTTTTTGAGAATGTATTCACAAAACATAATGCAGTTCTTGAAGAACTTGGCGTTGATGTGAACAATGGATTTGGAGACTTATTAACCAAGATTGAATCACTTCCTTCTGATTTGAGAGCGAGGATTGAATCTGATATCGAAGATGCCTACAAGAATGGGCCAGACTTGGCTATGGTAAACTCAGACAAAGGGATAACCAATCTTCATGTACCTAGCGATGTAATCATAGATGCCTCAATGCCTGCAATGATCCGCACGTCAGGACAAATGTGGAACGCTGACGGAAAGCAACAAGACACAAAAGCTGTTATTCCTGATAGCAGTTATGCACCTTTGTACGATGCAACAATAGAATTTTGTAAAAAACATGGAGCTTTTGATCCGAAAACAATGGGAACAGTTCCTAATGTTGGTCTTATGGCGCAAAAAGCTGAAGAATATGGGTCACATGACAAAACATTTGTCTTGGATCAAGCGGGAACGATTCAAGTTGTAGACGGTGATGGAAATGTTCTGATCGAGCACGTTGTTGAATCTGGAGACATTTGGAGAATGTGCCAAGTCAAAGATGCACCGATTCAGGACTGGGTTAAACTGGCAGTAAAACGAGCAAAAGCGACAGGATGGCCAGCGGTATTTTGGTTAAGTGAAGACAGAGCGCATGATTCGGAACTAATCAAAAAAGTAAATACATATCTAGAAGCGTACGAAACAGAAGGACTAGATATTCAAATACGTTCTCTAAAAGATGCGACGACATTTACCTTGGAGCGATTGAGAAAAGGAGAAAATACAATCTCAGTTACAGGAAACGTATTACGTGATTATTTGACCGACCTATTCCCTATTTTAGAAGTTGGAACATCGGCAAAAATGTTATCCATTGTGCCATTAATGAACGGGGGAGGCTTATTTGAAACGGGGGCTGGTGGTTCTGCGCCGAAGCATGTACAGCAGTTCAATGAAGAAAATCACCTCCGTTGGGATTCTTTAGGAGAATTTCTCGCTTTGGCTGTTTCTTTGGAACATCTTGGTACAAACTATAACAATCCGAAGGCACTTATTTTGTCAAAAACACTTGACCTAGCCACTACAAAATTCCTCATGAAGGACAAATCACCATCTCGGAAAGTTGGAGAACTAGATAACCGAGGAAGTCACTTTTATTTAGCTACCTATTGGGCAGAGGCTCTAGCCGAGCAAGATGAAGACACTGCACTTAAAAATGTATTTCTGGACGTGTCAGAAGAGATGAAATCTAAAGAGGCTGCGATCATAAATGAATTGAATGCCGTTCAAGGTGAAGAAATGAACCTCAATGGTTACTATTTCCCTGATACCGAAAAAGCATCTGCTGCTATGCGTCCAAGTACTGCGCTCAATGCAATATTGAAAACAATAGGAAAGTAAATGAGAACTTCCTATCCCTTTTTCATGATGTATGTCTAGTCAAGGGTGCATGTTGTAGTCAATGATCCAACCGTTAAAGAACCGCCGCCGCAAACTGACTTTGCGTTTTTTTTAGTTGTGTTTTTAATCGTCGTTTTTGTGACCGAAGGAATGTCGCCAGGCTGACCATTAGTTACTGAACAGGTGCATGTGTAATCCTTCTTACATGAGGACAATACAACAATAGTTAAAAGTACAAATGCACTTCCAAAAAATACTTTTTTCATGATTTTAGTTTTAGTTGTTTCAGTGCCAAATTTAAGATAATACGCTCAATTGATACTACGAAGTTCTACGTACTTTTTTCAAGTAAGGGTAGCAATACAACGAAGTTAAATATATTCAACCAAACAACACCACGAATTTCTACGTAGTCAAAACAACTAACTATAAATCAACTGATTAAACCTGTTTTAAGTATAAGAAAGAGAACTGAAAACCGTGAATAACAGATACAATCCAAGCTTGAGCAGATCACAATTCATGCTCTACGTCATCTTTTGCTCGTGTGCCAAATTGATCGTTGCTCCAAACACGCATAAAGGTGCTATCAGAAAAAACAAAAGTTGGAAATTGTGCGTTTGAAAGGGTAACAATTGCTTTTAAATCCTTTACCATTTTCACATTTACGCCCTTTCCCACCTTCTTTTTATAAAACTCCAAATCCCCGGTATTTGACGTGCAAACAAGAACATCAATTTCAGTATTCTTATTGACCCGAGATTTAATTTTTTGTAGATCATCAAGTCGCGCCTCACAAAAACTACAGTATGGAATGGTAAGAATCGTAAACCTACCTGGAGTTATATCGATACTCGCCTTCGATAATTTTTCCAATCTATATCCATTTGCAAAATCTCCACTATAAATCGGATTGAAGATAAAGTAAATGAGCACAGGAAGCAGCACAAGAGCGAAAGATAAGACACGTATCCATTTTACTTGAGTGCTCTTTTGCACAACAAAAAAAAGAGCAAATCCTACA
>Ga0213861_10000628_pt1 | contig 31092 bp, 29 predicted proteins | sample PICome_4_FD_160110 | JGI IMG/M metagenome (GOLD analysis project Ga0213861, IMG submission 160110) | Coastal seawater microbial communities near Pivers Island, North Carolina, United States - PICO131 | ecosystem: Environmental > Aquatic > Marine > Coastal | place: USA: North Carolina... | reverse complement strand
CACGGTTCCCCCTGCGGACATCTGACGTTTGGCAAGTTCGAATTGTGGGTGCGAGGGCAGCATGGGGTAACCCACCCGGTCGACCGAGGAGTGCTGTTCGAGCTGTTCAGCCAGCGTGTGAGCAGAGCGGGACATGGCGTCGACCCGTAGCCGCATGGTCTCGAGCCCTTTGACGAGAACCCAGGCATTAAAGGGGCTCAAGCTGGGTCCGGTGTGACGGGTGAACGGCATGAGGTAGTCGGTCTTGAACTCCTCGGTGCTTAAGACCGCGCCGCCAAGCACACGTCCTTGTCCGTCGATGTGTTTTGTGGCCGAGTAGACAACGACGTCGGCACCGAAAGCGAGCGGCTTCTGCAACACCGGGCTGGCGAACACATTGTCGACGATGACGAGTGCACCTGCGGCGTGTGCGAGTTCGGACACGGCGGCCAAGTCGATGATCTCGAGTCCAGGATTCGATGGGGTTTCGAGGAACACGGCCCGGGCGCCGCCAGCAAGTGCTTGTTCCCATTCGTCGAGAGAGGAACCATCGACCTGCACGGTCTCAACACCGAGTCGGGGCAGGATCTCGCTGAGGATGACGTGGCACGAACCGAAGAGTGCACGCGACCCGACGACCTTGTCGCCAGCGCTAACGAAAGAAGCGAGCGACGCGAACACGGCTGCCATACCGCTGGCGGTCGCCATACACGCTTCGGTGCCTTCGATCAGGCGAAGCCGTTCCGCGAACATCGACACGGTCGGGTTGCCGTAGCGAGAATAGATGTAACGATCGTGTTCGCCGGCGAAGGCCGCTTCGGCCTCGGCAGCGCTTCCGTAGACATACCCCGACGTAAGAAATAGCCCTTCGGCTGTTTCATCAAATCCGGTGCGTTCCAGCCCGCCCCGCACAAGCAGGGTGGCCTCTCGTAGTTCGCGTTCAGTCGTCATGGTGATCCTCGGTGCCTACCTGGGTTGCAGCGTGGGCTAACACAGCCTGTGATGTGGTGGAGAGGCTGATCGAACTTGGCAGGCTAGCGACTGCGGGGCCTATCTTCTGCAGTGGTGGCTGTTTGTACCCAGATACTTGATAACGCTGATCGATGTAATCGCATGGAGGTCGTGAACCTCTGCAGGCACCTGGCGAGGCGCAACCGGCTGCTCGGAAAAGGGTCGTGACGGATGCAACAACTACGGTCTGGGTATGCCCTCTGACGACCTCACCCTCGATGCATTCCGTACTAAGGCAGCAGCGTTTATCCAGGCTTCGAAGGCCAACGGCATTGCCTGCCGTGCGTTCGGCGCGATAATGCCGCCGGCCATGCACGACGACGCCAAGGCATGGCAGCAACACATGTTTGCGAATGGTTTCGCGGGCGTGTCGTGGCCAAAGGAATACGGCGGACAGGGGTATGGGCCCGAGTACCGGCTGGTGTGGAGCGAGGAATGTGCCCGCCACGAAGTCTCGCCGTACATGAACTTCCAAGGTTTCGTTCTCGCCGGTGGCGCGATCTTGAAGTACGGCACCGAAGAGCAGAAGCAGAAGTATCTGCGGGCCACGTTGGCCGCCGAGATCTTGTGGTGCCAGCTCTTCAGCGAGCCGGGTAGCGGATCCGACTTGGTCAGCCTGTCGACTAGGGCGGAGGACCATGGTGACGAATGGCGCATGACCGGCCAGAAGGTCTGGTCATCGACAGCCCAGCTGGCCGACCACGGGATCCTGCTTGCTCGGACCGACCCTGAAGATCGAGGTCATCGCGGGATCTCGTTCTTCCTGTTCGACATGCATGGTCCCGGTATCGATGTGCGACCGCTCAAGCAGATGACCGGTGATCAGGAGTTCTGCGAGGTCTTCCTGGACGATGCTCCAGCAGCCAAGAGCGATCTGCTTGGGCCGCTGCACGGCGGCTGGGGAGTGGCGACCTCGGTGCTTGCCGATGAACGTGCCGAAGTAGGCGCGGCCGGAATCGCACTCGAGCGCAGCACCCAGCGGCTGATCGACACGATCGATGCCGGAACCGACCCAGTGCATCGAGACCGCATCATGCGCACCCGAGTGAAGGCCGGAGCGCTGCGACAATTGCTCGACCGCAGCGAGGGTGACCCCAAGCTTGGCCCGTTGGTCAAACTCGGCAACACCGAGTTTTCGACCGAACGCACCCGAACCCGGCTCGACGGCATGGGTCCAGCGGCAACCGTGTTGACCGACGAACAGGTCGTCGAAGACTTCTTGTATGCACCTGGCATGCGCGTCGCTGGCGGCACGAGCGAGATCCAACGCAACCTCATCGGCGAACGTCTGTTGGGCTTGCCTCGTGAACCAAAACCCAGCACACCCAAACCTCGCTAGGCCAGGCGCAGGTCTAGGGGCTCGGGGGGTGTGTCGTTTTACCGCAACGCTCGTCGTGTTCGTTGGCGCCAACCGTGTGCGGTGATGCAGACTGCGGTCATGGATGACAATGCTTTGGCCCACTATCGAGAACACGGCTACGTGATCCTGCCCGAGGTGCTGACGAGCGAAGAATGCAGCGAGATCAAGACTGCGCTCACCCCCTACACCGATGGCACCTACCCCGGACGCAACAACTTCGAAGGGTTCCACACCGAACGCGTCTACCAGTTGATCGCTCGGTCGCCGGTGTTCGCAGACCTAGTCGAACATCCAACAGCGCTTGCGGCGCTCGACCGGATCATGACGCCGGGGTACCTTATATCGGCGTTTCTAGCAATCCTGGTGCATCCGGGCGAGACGCCGCAGGACATGCACTTCGACGATGGGTTCGTACAGCAACCGCGGCCACGCCCTTCGAACATGGTGTCGATCATCTGGGCCATCGACGAGTTCACGGCTACGAACGGTGCGACCGAGTTCGTGCCCGGAAGCCATCTTTGGGCCGAGGGTCACCCTGCGCCGATGGAAGACGAGATCAAGCAGGCGGTGATGCCTGCGGGATCGGCGTTGGTGATGGATGGCCTTTTGATTCATCGAGGGGCGGCGAATACTTCGGGGACCGACCGACTCGCGATCACACCGCAATACTGCGAACCATGGGCTCGTCAACAGGAGAACCACATTTTGGCGACCCCGCCTGAGCTCACAGCGACGCTGTCACCACGAGTACGCGAGCTCATGGGATACAGCATCCACCCGCCGTTCATGGGCCATGTTGGCGGCCGCCATCCAGAGAAACGCCTGGCCGAGATCCTGAGCGAACACAACGAGCACGAACCGTCTCCCTCATAGGGGAGCCTGCCGGTGCTGCCCGAATTGCAAGCGGGCCCAAACCGTGGGACGAAGCGGGTGATGGGGTCAGGTGTGGATCTCGACGGCGACGCCGTAATGATCGCTTCCCACCACGCCGTCAATGGGTTCGACGCCGAACATCCACGCTCGTTGCGGATTGCCGAGCGGCCGCTTCTCGCGTGGCCACCCGATCATCACATAGTCGAGACGACGGTTGGGCCACGCCGAGTTGTTGATGTACGGGTTGGCTTTGGACCAGGTGATGCCTGGGCCGTCGCCGACCTGCTCCCATGCGTCGGTCCAGATGCGTCCTGTGACATACGGGGCGGACCTGCCAGTGAGTTTGCGAATCTCGTCGCTGTCGTGCACAGCATTGAGGTCACCGGTGAGGATCGGCGGTAATTCGCCGCTGGCGTGTTCCTCGATGAATTCCGAAGCGGTGGCCAGTTGTGCGAGCCGGGTTGCAGAACCGTCGAAGTGGTAGTCGAGATGGGTGGTAAACGCAGGCAAGATCCCGAACGGCGTGTTGACGCGGGCCGACAGGATCGTGCGGTACTCGCGTCCCTGGCTGTCGGCCAAGAAACGATGGGCACGAGTTTGGATCGGCCATCGGCTCAGGATTGCATTACCCATGGAACGCTCGGGGTCGGCGTGGGGGTTGTGCCCAGCCCATGTCGAGTGGTAACCCAGTTCGCTAGCGAACCGTTCAACCTGGCCCCGCCACGATTCCTGCAGCATGACGACGTCGGCATCGAGGTTGCGTAAGACCTGCAGGATTGCCGGCTGGCGAGCTTCCCATTCGCCGAACTGCCATTGCACGTTCCACGTGCCGATAGTGAGTGCCACGGTTAACCCTTGAGTCGAATCGCAGGCCGGGCTAGCACAAGGCCACCCACGACTAGCATGAAGATGATCCCGCCGGACACCCAATAGGTGGTCTTTTGCCCGTGGGTCTCGTATAACCAGCCGGCGATTGGTGCCATGATTCCTGCACCGAGTGATTGCATGCCGCCGAGCACACCCTGGGCGCCGGACTGGCGTTCTTCGGGCGCGGTCATACCGACGGCAACGCCACTTGCCGCAAAGGTCAAACCATCGCTCACTGCATGCACCATGGTCACGGCGAAGATCGCGCCACCAACCGTGAGTGCGCCATAGATCCCGAAAAAGACGACGGCGGCCAACATGCCCGCGGCGCCGACGATGAACGGGCCGATGCGTTGGGCGAGTCTGCCGGCTGTTGGGCCCAGCAGGACCAGTGGGATAGCGAACAGGGCAATGCCCAAGTTGGCCATCCATTCTGCGGTGCCCAGGTCGGTGTGCACCAGATCCCATAGGGCATCGAACGTGCCGATCATCACGAACGCAGCCACACCAAGCATCACGGCACCGGCAAACGGTCGGTAACGGAGTAGGTCGAACGCGAAGCGCTTGCGGTCGGGGATTGCAGCTGCGTCGTCATCGAGTGGCAGGCGCATAGACAGCAGCACGAGCACGATGGTGGCTGCCGCGATCACGATGAACGGCGACGCGATACCGAACGGGCCCACAAGGATGGCCGAGATCACCGGCCCGAGCGCAAATCCGAACACGTCGGCCGAGAAGAGCCGTCCGAGATTTCGTCCCAGGTTGGCGCCTGACCCAACAACCACGAACCGCTTGATCGCTGGACCTGCGGCGCCGATCGCCAATCCTGAAATCACCCGACCGGCGATGATGACCGTTGCTGTTGTGCCGAAGCCCATCATCAATAAGCCAGCGGCATTGAGGAGCGAGCCGCCGAAGACCATGAAACGGGCGTAACCGCGGTCGCCATAGGGCCCAATCATGACCTGCGCGAAGAACGAGAGTAAAAAGCCGATCCCGATGATCAGACCGAAGGTTGTCTCGCTGATGCCGTACTCGTCGCGGTAGTCGCCGCCCATGGTGAACAGCACGCCATATCCGGCGGCGAGAGCAGCCGACAGCGTCGAGAAAACCCTGAGAGTCTGCTGCGATGTGGCCGCTGCTTCGGTGTCGGTGTCGGTACTCACCTCGGCAGGCTACTCCTGCTGCTTCGGCGCGAGTCTCCTCCAGGATCTAGGTTCTGGACATGGCTGACACCCCGGCATCTTCCACTCGTGATGCCAACTTGATCGAAGAGAGCTTGCGGTTCGACAACCCCGTCGCTGCTCTGCGGAGGACCGATGCCTGCCCCACGTCGATCAGCAGGATCGAGGTCGAGGCCAGCCAGCCAACTATGGCTCGTCATGGAACGTCGAATCGTGATGTCGAGTCGTTCGACATCCTGCGTTCGAATGCCACTACCGACGCGGCGTTCGGTGTGGGCAGCCACTTCTGCATTGGCGCTGCCCTGGCCCGCCAGGACTCACTCAGCGGGTTCCAGGTGATGTTCGAAGGTATGGACGACCTGCCGCTGAGCTTCACCAACAAGGGGGCGTCATGATCATCTGGGGTTGGCGAGTTCGCAAGAAGACGATTGGCACCGGCGTGTTCTTCTGCCCCGGCGAGGGCGGCGATCGGAACTATGAACACAGGCAGGCTCGGCGCTGGTTCACCATCTTCTTCATCCCGCTTATTCCGTTGAAGGAACTCGGCGACTTCATCGAATGCACCAGCTGCGAGAACACGTATTACCCCGATGTACTCAAGGGCAAGACTGCATCGGAGATCGAAGACATTAGCACGATCGCCATTCGTCACGTCGCCGTGTCCATGGCACTCGCCGACGGCACGGTCGACCCACGGGAGCGAGACGCTGCGGTCACTGTTGTCCAACGATTCGCGTCGCACCCCTACGATCTCGATGACTTGGACTCGGATCTCAGCAGCCTGCAGGTGTCTGCGTTATCCGACAATCTCGAGGAACTAGGTGCGGTGTTAAACGAACATGGCAAGGAGAACGTGCTCACTGCCGCAGTCTTCCTCGCTGGTGCCGACGGCCATGTCGACCGCTCCGAGATGGAAGTTGCCCGCCAAATCGGCAAGGCGCTCACCATGAGCAGCGCCCACATCGAAGGCACCATCCAACAAGAACTCAGCCGCCTCGGCCTCAGCCTCTAACCCCGCCACAGCGAGCGCCCACCAGCCAGCGACTAATACCGAGGGCCTAACACCCAGGGCCTACCCGTCCGTCTGCGCTGTCGATCTGTGAGCTTCAGGCCGCGTATACCGCGGTGCGTGGGCGTCACAGATGTGGGGGTTAGGTGGGGATAGGTGTGTTTTGCCATGCGAAGAACTGCCACCGGTCGTCCTCATTGACCCACACGGCAGTGAACCGGGCGACGATGGTGATCTCCTTGTCCTGCACACCGACCATGAACGTGGCCTTGCCGGTGATTACCGCGGTCGATCCTGAGCTGATGATCGCGACGTCCTCGCGCTCGACCGACCGGTAGTCGACGAAGCCGCTGGTAACCGACTCGATCCAACTCGCCTTCGTGTCAACGATCGCATTCGAGTGGGTGTAGGACAACGATGGATGCACGAGTGAGTCGAGGGCTTCGAAGTCGTTGCCGATCAAGGCAGCCCATCGTTGTTCTTCTGCTGCCAGCACGTCGTCGTTCATGGCTGAACCCTAGTCAACGGGTCGGTGGTGGTTCGAAGCCAGGCTGGTGGGTGCGTGGCATAAGACTCCGAAACCTAGGCTTGAAATCCGTGGACGCAGGTCTGCAAGACATATCGACTGAAATGACGTGTGCCGGTGTCGACGGACCATCCAGACAAACCCGAACTCTCTTCCACAGAATTGTTACGCCAGGCGCGTGAAGCGTTCGCTCCGCCCAAACTCGACACAACGGTGGACACATCGGTAGACGGACCAAGCCTTCAAGACTTGCTCTCGACGCCACTCTCGTCGGAATCGCTGCTTCCTCAACGAGCGGTCGACCATTGGGCCGGCGCTGCCTCGGCAGAAGCGCGGCGCGAAGCACTTGCTGCGCTCAAACTCGACGTCGCAGTGGAGGGGCCGACTATCGAGGAGTTGTTGTCGGCGCCATTGTCGTCGGAATCGCTGCTTCCTCAACGAGCGGTCGACCATTGGGTCGACACCGTTCCATCAAGCCAGCAGTCCTCGTCGACGACAGACCCGAAGGCCGGTGGGGTAGTACCCGAACCTCCGCACGTTGGTGCCCCGACCGAGTGGGTGCAACCGCCGGGCGCAGGTCAGCCGCCAGCAATGCCGCGAGTGCCTAACCCGATGGCCCCACCTGCACCGATGCCCCAGCCGCCACCCCCTTCTGTTGGTAGTTATGAGTCGAGCGAACGCTTCGAACTACGGCCTGGTGATGTGACGACACCCGCGGCGCCGCCGCCCCCGTGGCTAGAGCCATTCCGAGGTGAATTGGGTTTGCCGCCAGCACCAGCGAGAAGCGCTGCCCTCCCGGCGAGCGCTCCGCTTCCACTCGGGCCGCCGGTGCGAGCGCCACGCCCTCTGGGACCTCCGATACAACCAGTTCGTGCAGGCAAGATGCCGTGGCGGCTGATCGTGGCTGCGATCGTCGGTGTCTCTGTGCTTGTCGGAGCCTTTACGGACGGGGATACGGGCACGCCATCTGTGACCCAAATCGCTGTTGGTGACTGTTTCGAGACTCCCCGAAATGGCGATTTCACTCGAGTCGCGAACCAAGACTGCGCCGGCGCTCACGAGGCGCAGATCTATGCCCAGGTCAGCGTGGACCGTGACAAGCAGTTCTCGGCAGGCGACGAATGCAGTGCCGAACTCATCGCGGTTTTGGCATCAATCCGAGGAAACGACGCCATCGTCCTACCTGCAGACACGGTGATCCGCCAGATCAGCGATGTTCAGGTGAGCGGCATCGGGAGTGCGTACTGCACGATTGAGTCGCCATCGGGCAGCCTTGTCGGGTCATTATTGCCCGAGTGATAGAGCCAGAGCCTGGTTGGCGCCTAGAGCCGCCTGTGACTACAGGCCTTTGCGGCGTTTGATTTCGGCGGTGATTGCCGGCACGACCTTGTGAAGGTCGGCGATGACCGCGTAGTCAGCCTTGACGACCATATTCGCTTCGGGGTCGGTATTGATCGCGAGGATTCGTTTGCTCGCCATGGCCCCAACCCAGTGCTGGATAGCACCGCTGATCCCAGTAGCAATGTAGATCTCGGGGGCGATGCGGGTGCCGGTTTGGCCGACCTGGTCGGTGTGATTGCGCCAACCCAGGTTGGTGACTGCCCGGGAGCAGCCGACACGGCCACCAAGTAGCTCAGCGAGTTCTTCGAGCTGATCAAAGCCTTCGGCGGAACCAACACCTCGGCCGCCAGACACCACTACGGGAGCTGTCGACAAGGTGACACCTGCTTGCTGTACGTCGCGGTCAACCACGATCGTGTGGGCCAGGGAGCCATCGAGTTCGGGCGTGAACTCTTGCACCGCTCCAGCGCCAGGCGCTGGTGGTGCTTCGGCAACGACGGCGTGGTGGCCGTAGCTCACGATCTTCGGGCCATCGGTCTCGAGCGTTGTGTCCTCGAGGAGCGAGCCGCCCCACTGGATGCGGGTCATCGACCAGGTGTCATCGGCGGGGGAGATGGTCATGCAGTTCGCGACAAACGGCAGATCCATACGGGCGGCAACCTGGGCAAGAATCTCGTTGCCCCGGCTAGTGCCAACGGCCATCACGGCGTCGGGCGTGGCTGCGGCGATGAGCTGCACCACTGTTTCGCCGACGGCCTCAGGACCAAAGTCGGTGAGCATCGGGTGGATTGCCACATGCACGACAGCCGCACCGGCCGCAACTGCTTGACCAGACAGGTCGAGTGCCCCGTCGCCGATCAGCACCGCATGCAGGTCGGCACCCATGTCAGAGGCAAGCGTGCGACCAGCGGTCATTGCCTCGTCGTTCGCTTCGGACCACGCGCCACGATCATGTTCGAGAACAACAAGAAGACTCATGTCAATACTCCGATTTCTTCGAGCATGTCGACGATGGCGACGGCGGCTGATTCGTCGGTGCCAAGGATTTCCGTGTTGCTGGCCTGTTCAGCCGGCCGGTGCAACGTGACTAATTGTTGGCCACCAGCAGCGGCGTCGCTCTCTGCAGTGACGAGTTCAGCTTTCTTGGAAGCTAAGCGTCCACGCATGGTGGGGTAACGAGGAAGGTTGATGCCTTCCTTCACGCCGAACACGGCAGGGGTCGGCACGTTGTAGACCTCGAAGCCGCCATCGATTTCTCGATTGGCGGTCACGTGGGGTTGATCGGTAGAGGCGTCGCTGGGCACGATGCCCTTGATGGCATTTACGATCGGTCGGTCCAGTTTGTGAGCAACACGAACACCTACCTGGAAACCACCAGAGTCGGCGCTTTCGTTGCCGAACAGAATTAACTCAAACGGCGCACCGTTCGTTTCCTCGGCTGTCTGGATCGCCTGGGTGAGCGCCGCGGCTGTTCGCTGTGGATCCCATGGCGAACCATCGGTCGGTACGAGGATGATCTTGTGGGCACCCACGCTGGCGGCGTAACGCAACTGCTCTTCAGCTTCGACTGGGCCGAGTGTGAGCACGGTGACTTCGCCACCGTCGCGCTCTGTGATCTGCACCGCTTCTTCCAGCGCACATTCTTCGTGCGGACTGGTCGTGAAACCGAGATGGGCAGCATCGACTGCCTGCCCATCGCCGGTCACATTGATCTTTGCTCCAGGTGCCGGCACCCGTTTCACACAAACCAGAATGTTCATTGCTGTTCCTTTGATAACGAACCGGTGCCAGGCACCGGTTCGTTATTTAGCTCTTGAGGCGGGTGTCGTCGGGGTCGAAGGCGGAACCGGTGGTGGCTACGACGGTCACGGGGAACAGTTCATTCATGTACATGACCTTGAACGTGTTGCCGATCTCGGCCAGGTCGGTGGGTAGGTAACCCAGGCACAGGTACTTGCCGTAGCTCGGGCCGGTGCCAGCGGTCGTTACGACGCTGACCCGACCGTGACTGTCGACGATTCGTTCACCATCGTTGGTCACGATGGGGGCGTTGCCACCCTGGATGAATCGTTTACGACCCTGGCTGTCGGTGTTGTCTTCGACGGCGAAAGTGCAACAGATCGCGTCGGGGCCATTCTCGCGGGCGGCCAAGTAGGCCTCTTTGCCGATGAAGTCGGCGGCCTTGACCTTGGGTCGAGCCAGACCGGCTTCGACTGGGTTGTACTCGCTCTCGAGTTCGGCGCCCATCAGGCGGTAACCCTTCTCGACTCGGCCACCGACTGCGTATACGCCAGCACCGGTTGGACGAAGACCGTGATCAGCGCCAGCGGCTGCGATTGCCTCCCACACCTGCGGACCCTGAGCCCACGGGATATAGATCTCCCAGCCAGTATCGCCGACATAACTGATACGGAAGATGTCGACGTCGACCCCATCAACAACGATCGAACGCACTGAGCCGTATGGGGAACCTTCTTGGCTCAGATCGGCGTCGGTGAGCTGGCCAAGAATGGCAGGAGCGTTCGGGCCCCACAGGCCGATTGTCACGTAGTCCTCGGTGCGGTTGGTGTAGGTCACCGAGCCATCAGTTGGCATGTACTTCTTGACCCATGCTTCGTCGCGGCCACCGTCGAACGCACCGGTAACAACCCGGATGTGTTCGTCGCCAAGGCGCAACATGGTCAGGTCGCTATGGAAGCCGCCGTCGTGGTTGAGCCACGGCGTGTAGGTGCTGGTTCCGACAGGCTTGTCGACCTTGTTCACCGACAGGTACTCGGCGAATGCAACAGCACCAGGACCCGTGAGATCCAAGATCTGGAAGGCAGTCAGGTCGATCATGCCAGCGTTCTCACGCAGGTTCATGTGTTCGGCATCGATGATGGGGGACCACCAGCGGTTGTCCCACTCGACTTCGCGCTCGCTCAGGCCGTACTTCTCGAGCAGATCAGCATTGCTGCTGTACCAATGTGGGCGTTCCCACACCCGGGCGGTGAAGTACTCGGCGCCAGCGGCGTCGGTGATTGCCTTGAGGCTTGACTCTTTAAGTCCACGACGTGATTCCCATTGCTCGGACGGGTGCACGATGCCATAGGTCTTGTTGAAGTGTTCTTCGGCCCGGGCCCAGATGTGTTCGTCGCTCTTTTCATCGGTGTAGAAACGGGCGATATCGCTGGCGTGAGGATCGATGACTCGGGGGTAGCCGTAGGTCATCCACTCGGCTACGACCTGCGCCATGCCGGGGCCTTCCTTGACCCAGACAGCAGCGGCGGACCACAGATTGCGGACGTCTGGTAGTTCGCCCAGACATGGCATAGCGTCGGGGGTCAGTGACAGCAGGCCATTGATGGCGTACTTGATCTCGGCATCGCCGAGCATGTCCATGAGCTCGATGGCTTCTTCCATCTGCTGGTCGAAGTCGTCGATGGTGAAAGGCATCTCGGTCGGCGAGAGCGCTGCTTCGTCGTTCGAAGGGATCTCGTCGGGGTGGTGCAGAATCGGGCGGTGGGCATAGGAGCCGACCTCCATCGAGCCAGATGATTGGCGTTCGTAACAGAAGGTGTCCATGTCACGAACGATCGGGTAACCGATCTCGTTGTTGGTTTCGACCAGGACATCCATGGGGCCGACGTCGGCCATCTGGTGCACTGCCGGCACCAGTGGGATATAGGTGCCGGCCATGTTGGCGATGCGGTTTGACCAGACACCGCAGGCGATGACCACGTATTCGGCTTCGATCGTGCCCTTGTCGGTGACCACGCCGGTGATGCGGGTCATGCCAGGAACTGGATCTTCTTCGGTCAACATTTCGAGGACTTCGGTGTTAGCGAACACCTGCAGGCCAGACTTTTCGATGGCCTCCTTGCGCATGACGGTGCCGGTTTCGAGTGAGTCAACTACCGACACGGTAGGGCAATGGAAGCCGCCCAGGATGACGTCGTCGTTGATGAACGGCACGAGTTCCTTGACCTGTGCTGGGGTGAGCAGTTCTGCTTCGACGCCCCAGGCCTTAGCCGAGGTCATACGGCGGTCGAGTTCGTTCATGCGTTCTTGGGTGCGGGCGACTTCGATGCCACCTGAGTCGACGCTCAGGTGCATATCGCGGTACTGATTGGCGCTTTGCACACCGAGTAGCGCCATTTCCTTGTTGTGGTCAACTGGGAAGATGAAGTTCGACGCGTGGCCGGTCGAACCGCCAGGGTTCGGAAGCGGACCCTTGTCGAGCAGGACCATGTCGGTCCAGCCGAGGCGGGCGAGGTGCCCGACCAGACAGTTGCCGACAATGCCAGCGCCAATGACGACGACTTTGGCCGAGGTGGGGAAGTCACTCATGTGAATCTCCGGAAGAAAGAAGGGATGAAAGCAGGCGATCCACCGACCAGCTCGTATGAGAAGTGATCCCCACGTTGAGTTTCTGATCGATGAGTGATATATCACTCATGTATCAATAGGGATCTTACGACGCTTGCGTTACCCGAACAACCCCCAAAGTTGCTGGGGTGGTGAACGTGTGTACCTGGCATCGCCTTCATCTCGCGAACGAACGTGGCGCTACCAAGACATGGACATGACATGACGACGACATCACTGAGCGAAGCGGCGTATAACCAGCTTCGGTCGATGATTGTGCGCCTCCAGTTCGCGCCTGGCGACGTGTTGCGCGAGGACGATCTTCGTGAGCAGCTGGGGATTGGTCGAACGCCCATTCGCGAAGCGCTGCAGCGACTTGAGCGAGAGCACTTTGTCAAGGTCGTTCCGCGGCAAGGGATCTTCGTGACCGGCATCGACGTCAGTGAGTTGTCGATGCTGTTCGAGACCCGCAGCGTGCTTGAGCCCTATGCCGCCCGGCTTGCTGCCCTGCGAGGTACCGACGAGTCGTGGGATGCCATGGAAGAAGCACTTGATCGCACCGTCGATGCTTCTGATGGAGCCGAACTTCTCGCGATCGACCGGACCTGTCACGAAATCATGTGGAAGGCCGCAGGGAATCGCTTCCTGATCGACACGCTCGACATGTTGTACGCCCAGAGCGATCGGCTGTGGCACCTGTACCTCGCCGACGTCGCCGATCCTGGGCACGCAGTCGAGGAGCATGTCGCCATCCTGAACGCACTTCGCTCCGGCGATAGCGACATCGCGGCATCACTCGTCGACGACCATGTCGCATCCTTCGATGCCCAGATCCGCGATGCCGTCACCGCTCGGCTGTCGTCACCCCTCGCCGGGTGAGAGAGCGCGTGATGCCTGTCGTTGGTTGTTGCAGGAGGCTGGTAGGCAACTCCCGGGAGCGCTGGTTCACTCAGGGTTGATCTACTGGCCGATACCGCAGATGTGGAATGGAACCATGATGGACTCCGAGACAACGTGCCCGTGTGAATGTGGTTTGCCGTACGCAGAACACTGCCAGAAGATCCATGTTGCTGGCGCCGGGTTAGGTGTCAGCGCCGAGCAGCTGATGCGCGCTCGTTACTCGGCGTATGTGTTACACCTTCGGCCGTTTCTGCTCGAGAGCTGGCATCCGGACACTCGCCCGGTTGCCCTTGAGTTTGATCAGAACATCGAGTGGATCGGGCTGGAGATTATCGACACCGTCGCCGGTGGTGCACTCGACACCTCTGGTGTTGTGGAGTTCCGGGCTCGTTTCACCCGCAGTGGCGAACCGCTGGAGCTGCATGAACGCAGTTCCTTCGCTCAGGTCGACGGCCGATGGTTATACATCGATGGCGAATAACCATTTCGTCCCTACAAGGTTTGAGGGTTACATCCGTGCAGAACGCGGGCGCGATCAGCAGCCCTGGATCGTGTAGGCGATTTGGTCGCCGAGTTCACCGTAACCAAGTCCGTCAGGAGCCGTGAGGGTGAAGCTGATTGCGTAGCCACTGTCGGGAATGAGATACGTCGCTCCTGATCGGCCGCTGCCAACATCGTTGACTTCGAAATAGACGGGCCCGTCGCCGATCTGGCGTTGACCGCCGTTGCCGGTCGGAATGCCGAGCTGGCCGAGTACTTCGGCGACCCGTTGAGGGTCGTCGTTGAGTGTGAAGTTGCCAGGAACGAGTGTCATCGACAAGTTCACAATGAAGTCGTCCTCGACCGGGCCCTCGGCCCAGATAACCCCGCCTTGGGCTTCGAACTCTTCGAGCAATGCCGCGGTTTGTGCGATAGCGGTTGGGCGGATCTCCGCCGCAAGCTCGCGAGGAGACATGTCATTGAGGTCGTACCAGCGCCAGTCCGCGGGTGCGATGGCCATGGCTTTGGTGCTGCAACTGCCGACCCATTGGCCCTCAAGTCGATCAAGCATCACGAAGTAGTTGTCGTTGTCAATGTCGGCATCTGACACCACCGGTGCACAGTTGCCGGAGCCGGGAATAGCTTCGTGTTCTGGGGTTGCAACGATCACACACAACGTGGTGGATCCTGCAGCTCGGAAGTCGGCCATGGTGTACATCGTGCGACCGCCGTCGCCGCCAAACGATGTTGCCGGCCATGGGCCATCCCATATGCGCCAGGCGCCGCCAGGGGTTGCCGTGCCGGCCTTGGTCTCGTCGCCGCCAACAAGTTCCGGAATATAGAAGTGCAAGTGGTAGTTGATGGGTTCGATCCGGGGTGTGTACCCCAACGTGAACCATGGCACGGACAGATTGTCGTCCTCAGGGGCGGTGGCATCGACAACCGCGAAGATGCAGGCCACCAGTTCCTGCTCGATGGGGCACGGGTTCGGGGCCCATGGGGAGTCGACCAGCGAGTCATCGAACTCAAGCGGTAAGCGGTTCATGATGGGGTTGCCATTGGAACCCATAACGAACGGTTGTTCCGCACTGGGGTCAACGGTGGGTTCTGGGATCGTGGTGGCCTCCGCTGCAGGCGCAGCGGAGGCTGCTGGAACCGCTGTGGGTTCGTCCTGCTGCGGTTCTGTGGTCGGCTCGTCGGCTACCGGCTCGGCGGTTGGGGCATCCTCGACCGTGTCGTCATTGGGGACGGAGGGTGCCGCAACCGTGGCCGGCGTGACGGTCAGCCCGGTGTCGTTGGAACCGCCACCGGAAAACACGACGATGCCGACAATGATGGCGGCAAGTACGGCAGCGATGCCGCCGAACAGAGCCCAGTTCGGGCCGGATGTGTCGTCGATGGCTGGGCTAGACGATGATGACGCGATGGGGGCTGCCTGCTGGGCCGCCGGATCACCTGCGACTGCTGGGGGCACGGGAGCCGCCGGAACAGGAGCCGCCGGAACGGCAGCGACAGGCGCAGCGGGTGCGGGCGCAGGAACCTGCACGTCTTCGGGAGGTAACGTTGGAGCGTCGGCATTCCCGATCACAGCGACTGGTTGCGGTTCGACCTGGTCGTCGGGCGCCACCACAGCGTGCGGAAGGTCGCCAGCCCGAACCATGATTGTTCCGGTGCGGGGTGAGTTCGAGTCGGGTCGTTCGGTTTCCGCGATGATCTCGGGCCAATGAAGGATGAAACGACGACGCCGAAGCCATCCGGAACCAAACGCGGTGACACACGCCCTGGCCAGGGCCGTCGCGAACTCTTCCGCGGCGCTGTAGCGGACGTTGAGATCCTTGACCAATGCCTTGTCGATGACTTCGCCGACCACTCCCGGCAGTTCAGGTCGGGTCTGGAGCAGTGGTGTGGGCGCGGTGACCAGGTGGTGGGCCAGAAGCCCGTTTACCGAGGTGGTGCTTGGGAACGGCAATGCGCCGGTGAGGAGTTCATAGCCCATCATGGCCACGCTGTAGACGTCTGACGCTGGGGTCAGATCATCGCCTCGGCACTGTTCGGGACTCATGTATGCCGGTGTCCCGACGATCATGCCAGTCGCGGTGCGCCGGGTCTCGACACCAAGGTCGCGGGCGATGCCGAAGTCGCCGAGTTTGATGACACCCTTCATGTCGTACATCAGGTTTTCGGGCTTGACGTCTCGGTGCAGCAGGCCTTTTTCGTGGGCAAGGTCGAGCGCTGCCAGGCAGGCCAGGACGGCGGCGCAGGACTCGTCGGTCACGAGTCCTTCGTTCTTGAACCGGTCACCAACCGAGCCAGCACAGCGTTCCATGATCAGGAACCGTGAGCCCGCCGATTCGACGAAGTCATAAACCGGCACGATGTGAGGGTGTTCGAGCGAGGCCACCATTTGGGCCTCGGCGACGAACCGTTCCCGTACGTCGTCGTCCTCGGCGAACCACTGCGGCAGTTGTTTGATAGCGACGGAACGGCCGAGTTGGGTGTGGCGCGCTTCGTAGACGACGCCAAACGCACCTCGCCCGAGCTCACCTGCAACTTCGTAGGCGGGCAGTGCCTCTTGAATCAGCTCTCGTGCGCGTTCATTCATCGCTACCACTTTCTCACGGAGCCAGGACGGTTCACACCTGTGATCATTACAAACTTTGGTGAACATGGCTGGTGTACGCGCATCAGCGTGCTGCAGCTCGGTTGCTCGTTGTGTCGAGTGCCGCTAACGAGTGGTCTTTCCAATGGCGGTGATAGTGCCAGACTGCGTGGGTGACACCTTACGAATCCATCATCTCCAAGCGCGACCTCCGGGTCTACACCGACCAACCGATCCCAGACGATGTGATGCATCGCATCTTGCAGGCGGGCAGGATGGCCGGAAGCGCCAAGAACCTCGAAGTGAACCGGCTAGTCGTGGTTACCGAGCAGGCAGTGCAAGATGCGCTGGTCGAAGCCGGCGACTTCTCGTCATGGATCGGTTCATCGGCGGCAATTATTGGTTTCGCTTCGCCCACCGCTGAACTTCGCGCCTTCGACGTTGGTCGCCAAGCCCAGAACATGATGATCGCTGCCCATGCCGAAGGCGTTGGCTCGTGCCCGGTCACACTCCAACACGCTGACAAGACCCGGGCTGCGATCGGCCTGCCCGATGACTGGGACATGGGCATGGTCATCACCCTCGGTTATCCCGTCGAGGACCATCCCGACAGCCCGCTCAAGCGCACGCGCGTCGCTCTCGACGATCTCATCATCCACAACCGTTGGCAGGGTTAAGAAACAGGGCCCGGAGGGGTACTAGGTGGCGTCGTCTTGGAGGATGAGCTGGCCAACGGCCGTGTTACTGGCCGGCACGTGATAAAGCCGGTGCACTTCCTGTGGAGGAGGCCCGCCAGCTAGGTCAGCCATAGCGCCCCGGGCAACCAGCCACATGACGAGTTCGATGCCCTCGCTACCGGCTTCGCGGACGTACTCGACATGGTCGATGCCAGCCTGGCCCTCGGGGTCGGTCACGATGCGATCCAGGAACGCATTGTCGAATGCCGAGTTGATGAGGCCAGCTCGGGGGCCTTGTAACTGGTGGCTCATACCCCCGGTGCCCCAAATCTGCACGTTCAGGTCGTCGTCGAAGCTTTCGACGGCTCTGCGGATTGCCTTGCCCAATTCCAAGCAGCGGCGGCCAGAAGGAACGGGATACTGCACAACGTTTACCGCGAGCGGAACGACTGGGCATGGCCACTGCTCGGGTTGACCAAACATGATCGACAGCGGGACGGTGAGGCCGTGATCGACCGGCATCTCGTTGACCAGCGTCAGGTCGAAATCCTGCTGGATGACTGAGTGGGCGATGTGGGCTGACAGCGCCGGATGACCTTGCACCGATGGCACGGGCCGAGGACCCCAACCCTCGTCGGCGGGTTCATAACTGGGGGACATGCCAAGCGCGAAGGTGGGGACCATGTCGAGTCCGAACGCGTTTCCGTGGTCGTTGTACACGAGGATCACGGCGTCGGGTGGGTTGTCCTGAATCCATGTGCGGCCTGCTTCATAGCCAGCGAAGAGTGGCTGCCAATACGGTTCTTCGGTCTTACCGAGATCCATGGCTACCCCGATCGCTGGCACATGGCTTGTGAAGACAGCGGCGGTGATGCGTGCGCTCATGTTCGGTCTTTCCACTCGTGGAGATAACGGTTGCCGTCGGGCGAACGCCCGCCATTCAGCATCATCTCTGCGTGCCCTGCTGCGTCGTTCTCGGTCATCGAGCTCACGATTTGTAGGTAACTCTGGCCGTCGGACGCTCCGATCTTGGCCAGAAAATAGATATTTCCACCCAGAGTGATCAGGCCGTTCAAGTCGCGAGCTATCACGCCCAGCTTCTGGTCTTCGCTCATTGGCCATTCGTCCAAATAGGCACGTTCGTCGGCATGGAATCGCTCGCGATTGTCGGCATCCATCAGCGACCGGCAGAACTGATTGAGTGCGTAGCCAGCAGCTGCCTGATCAGTGTCGAACACGGTCGTGCCTGGAATGTCGAGATACGGCTTATCGAGTGCCATGTGTGTCTCCGCGAGTTTTCGGTGGACGGTTCATAGGTCGAGTCCCACGTATTGTTCGGCCACCGACGTTTGGGCAGCTTCTGACCGGCTCAGATAATGCAAGTCTTCTTCGTTCGCTCGTTGCTCGAACGGTGACTGGTCAGGGAAGCGGTGCAACAGCACGGTCATCCACCACGAGAAACGGACCGAACCCCACACTCGACGCAGGGCCGTTTCGGAGTACGACGCAAGCTGCCCGGGGTCGCCGCTGTAGTGGGCGGCCATTGCCGTGGCGAGATAGTGCACGTCGCTGATCGAAAGATTGAGGCCTTTGGCTCCGGTCGGGGGCACGATATGGGCTGCGTCGCCAGCCAGGAACATGCGGCCATATTGCATGGGTTCGCACACATAACTGCGTAGCGGCGCAATCGACTTCTCGATCGATGGCCCGGTAACGATGTTGTCGGCTTCGGATTTGGGGACTCGGGCGAGTAGTTCGCTCCAAAAACGGTCGTCGGACCAATCTTCGACGCGATCGTCGAGCGGGCACTGCACGTAATAGCGGCTCAACATCGGGTTGCGCTCGGAACACAGCGCGAAGCCCCGTTCGTGGTTCGCATAGAGGAGATGGGGGAGCGGTGGTGTCTCGGACAAGATGCCGAGCCAACCAAATGGATACGACCGTTCGTACTCGCGTTTGATTGAGTCAGGAATGGAACCTCGGCTCACGCCGTGCGCCCCATCGCAACCAGCCACGAAGTCGCAGTCCAGACGAACCGGCTCGCCATTGGCGGTGAAACTCACCCACGGCGCGTCGCTGTTGGGGTCGTGGATTTCGACATCGGAAGCGCCGAAGATGATGTCCTGGCCGTGAGCGTCGGCAGCGGCGTAGAGGTCTTCCTGGATTTTGGTCTGGCCGTAGGCCATCATCGGCTTGCCAGCGAGTCGTTCGAAGTCGATCGAAAGAAGTTCTTCGGCACGCCACGAAATCTTGATGCTTTCGTGGCGGTGACCTTCGACATCGAGGCGTTCGCTAAGTCCAGCCGCTCGCATGATCTCGACACTTGTCCACTCGAGCACGCCCGCTCGAATCCGGCTCAGCACATACTCCTTCGTCTGGCGTTCAAGCACGACGGACTCGATGCCTTGTTGACGAAGCAGAAGAGACAACAGCGTTCCGGCCGGACCAGCGCCGATGATCGCGACCTGTGTTCTCATATGTCTGTCCTTGTTGCGTGCCAAAGAAAGCAGTGTGTCAGACTGTCGACCGGATTGTGAACAATCCCATAATCGCTCCGACTTTACCCATAGGCATGGTCGGCTCCATCGGCAGCAATAGGCATGGTCGGCGGGCGAACGGAAGGGCACCGAATGCAACGAATTATCGACTGCCACGGTCACTACACGACGACACCGCCTGGTGTTGGCGAGTGGCGAGAAGGTCAGAAGCAAGCCGTTGCTGACGACGCTGCCTTCGTCGGAGACAAGGGCGCCATGGTGGTTTCGGACGACGAGATTCGCGACAGCATTGAATCGGCCCAGCTCAAGTTGCAGCAGGAACGGGGCGCCGACCTCACGATCTTCTCGCCCCGCGCATCGTGGATGGCCCATCACATCGGCAATGAGCACACCTCGCGGTTTTGGTCCGAACATCAAAACGAGCTCATTCGCCGGGTGTGCGACCTCTACCCCGACAACTTCGCACCCGTATGTCAGCTTCCCCAATCACCAGGGGTCGCGATCGATAGTTCTGTTCGCGAACTTGAGCGGTGCGTCGACGAGATGGGTTTTATTGGCTGCAATGTTAACCCGGATCCAAGCGGTGGTTTCTGGACCGGCCCTCCGCTCTACGACCGGTATTGGTGGCCGTTATGGGAGAAGATGTGTGAGCTTGATGTACCCGGCATGATTCATGTTTCGGCGTCGTGCAACGACAACTTCTTCTCGACCGGCTCGCATTACTTGGGGGCAGACACAACTGCATTCATGCAGGCGTTGAGCTCAGGGTTCATGGCTGATTTCCCAGGGCTGCGGTGGATCATCCCCCACGGCGGCGGCGCAGTGCCATACCACTGGGGCCGTTTCAAAGGCATGGCCGCCGACAAGGGTTGGGACTTCGATGGCCTGCTCGACCACATCTATTTTGACACCTGCGTGTACCACCAGCCTGGCATCAATCTGCTGCTCGAGGTCGTGCCGACCGAGAACGTGTTGTTTGCCTCGGAGATGGTCGGCGCCGTACGGGGAATCGATCCCGAAACCGGAAACTACTACGACGACACGAAGATCTACATCGATAACGCCACGGTCAACGGGGTCGATGTCGACGACGCAACAAAACAGGTCATCTTCGAAGACAATGCCCGCAGAGTTTTCCCTCGGCTGGAGATCGCACAATGAGCCCAGAAGCCAATTTCGGCCGCCATGTTGTGGTGCGCGAGATAGACCGAGCCACGGCAGCGACCGTCGACGTACTCGGGCCTATTGGCACTGCGACGGTGCACGAGGCGATCGGACGCCGTGGTTACCTTGGTGCGGAGTTGCGGCCCATTCAGCAAGACATTCGTATCGCCGGTTCGGCCGTCACGGTACTCAGCCATCCAGGCGACAACATGATGTTGCATGCCGCGGTCGAGGTCTGTCAGCCCGGCGATGTGCTGGTGGTTGCGACCACGGCGCCATCGACCCACGGCATGTTTGGTGATCTTCTTGCGACCTCGCTGATGGTGCGAGGCGTTCGAGGTCTCGTGACCGACGCTGCGGTGCGTGACACCGCGGACCTGCGGGCGATGGGTTTCCCCGTATGGACTCGTCATGTCTCGTGCCAAGGCACGGTCAAGGCAACGCCCGGTTCGGTGAACGTGCCCATCACGCTCGGGGGCGAGATCATTACCCCCGGCGATGTCATCTGCGCGGACGACGACGGCGTGGTCGTGGTCAAACGGGCCGAAGCTGACTGGGCGCTCGAACGGTCACAGGCGCGATTGGCGAAAGAAGAACAGACCCGGGTCATGCTTGAAGCTGGTGAACTTGGCGTCGACTTCTACGGCCTGCGGGCCAAGCTGGCCGAGCTCGGCGTTGAATACGTCGACCGCCTGTAACCAACTAACGAACCCGTGCCAGGCACCCGTTCGTTATGCCTGCGTATCGCCCAAGCGGGTGAGGGCTTCGACGACGGACCGAAGATGGTAGGTCATTGCTGCGCCGCACCTTGGCGCCGCGGTTCGCTTCGCGTTCGACCAGGTCTTCGGAAGTAAGCGCAACGAACGCGGAACGAACGGCTGCCCGGCCACAGTCATAGTCTCGGGCCAGGTCACTTCAACAAGCCGATCACCGGGCCCAAAAACGGTCAGAAAGTATGTCGTTGCGTGGCACAGCGGTGACCGTTCCGGGTTGCGTTTTCCGAGGTCAGGTCTTCCTGGGTTGTGATTCAGTGGAAGTCATAAAGCACCTGAGGGTTGTCTACGAGGATCTGGTTCCGCAGTGTTTCATCGGGAGCGAACCGGGCGAGCAGATCGAGAAGTTCGCCTTCGTCTGGCATGGTCTGCATGTTGGGATGGGGCCAGTCCGTGCCCCACAGGACCCGCTCTGGGGCTGTGTCCAGGATTGCTTGTGCCAGCGGAATGACATCGTCAAACGGCGCGACCTTGCCGTGAGTCAAACGTTCGGCGCACGAGATCTTCACCCAGCACTTTTCGTCGGTGCGTAGGCGATGTAGCAGCTGCTGGAACGGCTCCTGGGCCACACCTGCCTCGGCGGGGACCCGAGCCATGTGGTCGATGATGTAGGGCACAGGCATGGCATCGAGCAGGCCGTTGTAGTGGGCAAAGTCCTTGGCGTCGAAGTGCAGCACGATGTGCCAGTCGAGCTCGGCGACACGGTGGACCAACGTCCAGAATTCGTCGAGGTCTGGTGCGCCACCAAGGTGGGCCACGAAGTTGAAGCGGGTCCCGCGCACCTGGTTCTCGTGGAGATGGGCAAGATCGTCGTCTGTGTAGGAACTATCGATCATGGCGACGCCGGCGTACCGACCATCGCCGTGCCTGATCGCGTCGATCATGGCTGCGTTGTCGGTGCCATGACAGCTGGCTTGCACGAAGACTGCTCGCTGCAAACCCAACCGTGCTTGGAGCGCTTGGAAGTCGTCGATGCCTGAATCGGGCGGGGTGTACGAGCGACTCGGGGAGAACGGAAACTGCCCCGCCGGGCCGAAGACATGGCAGTGGGCATCACACGCCAACGAGGGAGGAGTGAAGGCTGTGGGAGAGCTGGCCTCGGGTCGTGGGCCAGGGACCGTGCGCTCAAGCGGGAAGTCATGCGCCGGGTTTGTGGATGCCATTGTTAGGCCTATTCGTCTCGAGGGAACACGGTGCCGTCCATCAATTTTCTTGCGGTGCGAATGATCCCGGCTCGTTCGACGTGGATGGTGCCGTCTGCAGAGGTACCTATATCGATCACTGCGTCGAAGACGCCGGTGGGGTGTTCGAGTCGCACCACATCGCCGTCGAAGTTGTGCAGAACGTGATTGGCAGGCGAACCCGGCAGCAGCGCAGCCGTAGCTACCGATACCGCACCGAGCACGCCAATCGCGTCATGGCAGCGGTGGGGGATGAAGGTGCGAGTGCACAAGTGACCGCCTGCTTGTGGCGGTGCGACCAGGGTGAGCTTGGGCACGGTTGTGGTGGTGACATCGCCGAGGCCCATACGTGCACCGGCGGTTAGACGGATCGCTTCGAGTTTCGTGCGTAGCACCGCATTCGCTTCGAGGTCGTGGCAGCTCTCGTAGCCAGATATACCGAGCTGGTCAGCGGTCATCACTACGACCGGCATGCCATTGTCGATCAGTGTGCAGGCAACGTCTTCGATCTCGTCGACCCGGTTGTCCGTTGGTAACAAGGCGCCGGTTGAGCCCCCAGCAATGTGCTGAAACTCCAACGTGATAGCGGCCGCAGTACCAGGCACACCCGAGATGGCGGTGGTGCCGCCGTAGATGGGAGCCCCATCGATGGTGCTGAGTCGGGCAGTGGCGACCGAGTCGGTATTAAGCATCTTGATCCGAACAGCATGATCGCCGGTCGCAGGTTCGGCTTTGAAGAGGCTGCGTTCGATGGCGAAAGGAGCCACACCCGCCAGGAGATTTCCGCAGTTCTGGCGGTCGGACACGAGGGCTTCGTCCACGCTGATCTGCAAGAACAAGTAGTCGATGTCGGCATCGTTGTCAGGCGAAGGTGAAACTACGGCAACTTTTGACGTCAGCGGATGTGCCCCACCGATGCCATCGATCTGGCGTGCATCGGGGGACCCCATAATGCGCAGAAGCAGCTCATCACGTTGGCGCGGTTCTGCCGGTAAATCTGATGCCAGGAAGTACGCGCCCTTCGAGGATCCGCCGCGGAGGATCATGCACGGAACACCGTCGGTCACCGGTGCAGTCTGCCCTATGGCACCAAGAATGTCGATATCCGGGTTTAGGCGGTTCGGCCATAGAAGGTCGTACGAGCCGACTCTGACAGCGTGATGCCAGGTTCTTCGTTGTAAGCGAACACAACGAGCAGGCGGGTGGTGTCGCCCTCGACTGGAGTAACCCGGTGCAGAGCGTTTCGGCCGCGAAAGAGCACAAGCGCACCTGGGGTGAAGTGCAGCCGTTGAACCTCTTCGGTGCCATCGAGCACGGCACCCACTCTCTCGAAGGCCATGTCGCCTGCTTCGGCATCGCGCACGGCGGGGACGTACTCGAACACGCCGCCGGCAGCGGGCGCCTGGAGCAACATGGTGACGGCAAATGCTGAGTTGTCGAAGTGCCAGCCGAGTTCTCGTCCAGCATCTGCGAAATGCACATTGATCGACGACACATGATCGGCGTATGGATAGATGTGGTTGATGCCGAGCACTCCGGCCAGAAATGATCGAAACGCAGGGTCGTCGTACACCGTTCGCAGAGGCGAGCCGAACGAGATCTGGTCGTCTGCGATCAGCCCTTTGGTACTGAGGACCTGGCGGTTGAACGGGTGGTCCTTCGACAGATCAGGGTTCGGCTCGGTCAGGTACACGTTGTGGGTCGAGCCGGCGTAGAAAACATGCTCGCTCTGGGCCAACGACTCGGTGACGATCTGTTCGATGGCATCGGCCGAGAAGAACCCATCGAGCACGAGCGCTCCGTCAGCTTCGAGCTGTGCTCGGCACTGGGCGACGTAGTCGGGATCCTTGATTCGGTGGTTGGCGTTAATGATGTCGTTCATAGAGATGTCGCTCGGACCGACTGATCCTATGGCACGTTCGAATCGTGATCAGCTCTGAGGAGACCACAATTCGATTGTTGGCCGGTCTATTGGCCATTTTGTTGACAATACCGCGGCACTGAAATACGTTGCCGACGGCTGCTGGCCAGGTTGATTTGCAGCCTCGCTCGCACAAAACCTGGCAGGAGATCCTATGAAGCTCGCACTCGCCGGAGCAGGCGCCTTCGGCCGCAAACACCTCGATGCAATTGCCCTGATCGATGGGGCCGAAGTGGTGTCGGTGATCGACCGGCCTGGCGGCTCACAAGAAGCGGTGGCGAATGACTACGGCATCGCGCACTGGTCAGATGACTTGGCCGAAGCGTTGGCGCTCGACACAGTCGATGCAGTGATCTTGGCAACACCCACACAGATGCATGCCAGTCAGGCAATCGCGTGCATGGAAGCCGGCAAACATGTACTCGTCGAGATTCCGCTCGCCGACAACTTGGCCGATGCAGAAGCCGTCGTTGAGACTCAGAAACGAACCGGCAAGGTGTGTATGGTCGGCCACGTTCGTCGCTTCAACCCGTCGCACCAATGGGTGCACAACAAGATCCAGGCCGGCGAGTTCTCGATCCAACACATGGATGTACAGACCTTCTTCTTCCGTCGCACAAACACCAATGCGCTTGGCGAAGCTCGTACCTGGACCGACCATCTACTGTGGCATCACGCGGCACACACGATCGACTTGTTCGCGTACCAAACCGGCGAAGAGATCGTGGCTGCGAACATCTTGCAAGGGCCGCTGCATCCCGAACTCGGCATCGCCATGGACATGTCGATTCAGATGCAGACGTCGGGTGGTTCGTTGCTGACGCTGTCGTTGTCGTTCAACAACGACGGTCCGCTTGGAACCTTCTTCCGCTACATCGGCGACACCGGCACCTACGTCGCCAACTACGACGACCTGATCACGGGCCGAGACGAAGTGATCGACGTGTCGTATATCGACGTATCGATGAATGGCATTGAACTTGAATCACGCGAGTTCATCGCCGCAATCAACGAGGGCCGCGAACCCAAGTCATCGGTCCACCACGTGATCAGCTGTTACCGCCACCTTCATGCACTCGAACAACAGCTCCACGCGTAAGCCGTCACCGGCGAGCGGGTTGGGGGCGGTCGGCCTCTAGGACCACGAGTCGGTGCATCACCCGGAGTTGACCGGGGTAGTCATTGGATGCGTAGTGAAGTGTTGATCGGTTGTCCCACATGCCAAGAGTGCGCGGCGCCCACGTGTAGCGCATGCCGAACTCGGGTCGTTCGCAGTGGCGATAGAGGAACTCGAGCAACGGCTTGCTCTCTTCTGGTGTCATGTTTTCGAACCGCAGTGTGAAACCACCATTGACATAGAGCGACTCACGTCCCGACGGTGGATGCGTGCGCACGACCGGATGAAGTACCTCGAGTTCTGCGTCGAGATACTCGCTGCTCGCGTCGTCGTCCCGGGCCACATCTTCGGAGCGTGCGGTCTGGTCGGCGAGATCCCGTTTGTATTTCTCGGAGAAACCATGCACCGCGTTCAGACCCCGGAGCATGTCCTTCATCCCGTCGGACAACGCTTCGAACGCTGCGCACGTATTCGCAATGAGTGTGTCCCCACCGTGTGTTGGCACCTCGATGCTGTACAGGGCGTTGGCCAACGAAGGTCGGGGAAGATTGGTGAAGTCGGAGTGCCACAGATTGCCGAAGTTCACGTCATCAGCGGGCGTCTTGCGCAGCTCGTGCACCTGCGGGTAACCCGGCAAAGGCTTCAGGTATGGATGCACCAGTGGTTCACCGAACGTTTGCATGATCCGCAAAAATCGGCAGCCTCCAGATCCTGGTCGGGAAAGAACAGTGCATGATGTTGCGCGAACAGGTCATGCAACAAGGCCACGTCGAAAGTGGGGTCCGATAGATCAAGGCCGTGCACTTCGGCCCCGATAGCTCCAGCCAGTTCTCGCACTCGAATAGTCATGGTTTTCCGATTGTTGTCCGTTGTTGCCTTGGTCCGGTAGTTCGATCATTGACGCGATGTCACGCTAGGTGACGGTGCCGGACAATCACCTCGAGGTTGGACGTTGGATGGTCGCTCCCTTCGTATGCCAGGTGCTCGTTTGACAGCGGTGTTCTCGACCGAGTGAGCTTGGGTGCTGCCAACACAAGGAGATGCCGCTGTGTCCACGCTTCATCCTCGAGGTGTCAACCATCTCGCACTTTCCACAACCGATATGAAACGTCAGCTGACGTTCTGGTGCGACGCGTTGGGCCTGCCGCTCAAGGCGTTGTATTGGATGCATGGTGTCAAGGGCGCTTATCACGGCTTCATCGAATTGTCGCCGGATAGCTACATCGCGTTCGTGCAACACCCCAAGAACAGCGCCGAGGTTGAGTTCGGGGCGAGCCATGCTGATGGGCCTGGTGGCGAGGTCCGTGGTGGGACTATGCAACATCTCGCCATGCATGTCGACACGTTCGACGAACTGCTGACGATGCGTGATCGGTTGCGCTCAAAAGGTATCCAGGTACTTGGCCCGATCGACCATGGTTTCGTGCAGTCGATCTATTTCGAAGGCCCTGAAGGTTTGAATCTCGAAGTCGCATGCGGTTCCAATATCGATCCTGCAGCGTGGATCGATCCCGAGGTAACTGGCCTGTGCGGCATCACCACCGACGAACTTGCGGCTATGACGAACCCGGCCACCTTCGACCGGCCCGCCCACGCGGTTGCGCAGCCGACCGAGCCGCATCCTGAGAACGTTCGTGCGGCTCGCCATCCTGAACGGTACGGGCGAGTCATTGGGCTCGACGACTCGTTCGTGTGGGCGCAGCTCAGTGAAACCACACCACCGGTCCAGGTCGACTGACCGAACTAGTGATGCCGGTGATATTGGGCACGACCCTTGTGGGGATGAATACTAAGGACGGCGCAGACAGCGGTTCTGCGTCGTAGAACGGGAGACACATCACATGAATCGACTCGACGGCAAGGTTGCTCTCATTACGCCCACGTCGTGATCACTGATGTGCTCGATGCGGAAGGAGAGGTCACCGCGGAACATTTGGGTGCGGCGTGTGAGTTCCTGCACCATGACGTTGCCTCCGAGGACCAATGGGCGAGCGTGGTCGACACCATCATCGAACGTCATGGTTGCCTCGACGTGCTGGTGAACAACGCTGGCATCCAAGTGGGCCGTCCGGGGTATGACCAAGTCGGCCGCCGTCGAGCTCGCGCCGTCTGGTGTGCGGGTCAACTCGGTCCATCCGGGCATCATCGACACCAACATGCTGCAAGAGTTCGGCCAGGGCGTGCGCGATTCCATCGAGACACGAATCCCGATGGTCGTGTCGCCTCTGCCGAAGAGGTCGGCAAACTCGTGCTCTTCTTGGCATCCGACGACTCGAGCTACTGCTCCGGCCACGAATTCGTCATCGACGGTGCCATGATCGCGTAACGTCGATAACGAACCGGTGCCTGGCACCGGTTCGTTATTTGTTCGTTAGTGCTTGGTGATGTGGGCGAGGAGCGAGGTGGGGATGCGGCCCTTGCCCGATGTGGTGAGTGCTGGTTCTTCGGCAAGCTGTAACGATGTTCTCGTGACCAGGCGTTCCACAGCGATCGCCATTTCGATGCGGGCAAGTTGTGCGGCCGGGCAGGCGTGTGCGCCTTGGCCGAAGCTGAAGTTTCGTGCTCGTGGCCGGTCGATGTCGAACCGGTGTGGCTCGTCCATCACGTTGGGGTCGCGATTTGTTGCCGGCACCAAGATCAGGACCGTGTCGCCTTCGACAAAGTCGATTCCTTTGTAGTGCACGTCGTTCACCGCGGTGTGGGGGAGGACCCACGGCAGTGGCGCATATCGCATGCCCTCGTCTACCGCGGCAAGTGCCAGGGAAGGATCCTTTGCCAGCCGGTCGTACTGCTCGGGGTGGGTGAGCAGCGACAGCAGAATCAGTGGGAGCTGATCACGGGTTGTATCGACGCCTGCCGATGCCAGCTCGGTAGCGAGATACACGAGTTCTTCTTCGGTCAGACGGTCGCCGTCGACCTCGGCCTGGATGAGCTCGCTGAAGATGTCTGTGCCGAGCGAGGTCCGGCGTTCGGCCAAGAGTTCTCGCAAGTAGTCGTGCATCTTGCGGTTTGCGTCTTCGATTTCGCCGATCGGTTCACCTGATTGCAGGGCGTCGAGCTTGCGGCCGCCAGTGCGTATCCACGCGTTGAAGTCGACCGCTTCGTCATACGGAATGCCATACATCGGCCCAAGCACTCGTCCTGGCAGTGGCTCGGCGAAGTCCCGACAAAGGTCGACGACACCGCTGTTGGGAAGCGCGTCGATCAGTTCGTCGGCGATTGCATGGATGCGGTCCTTGAGTTCGTCTTCGACGCGGTCACGCAAACCGGCGGAGACGAGGCGGCGCATACGGCTGTGTTCCTCGCCGTGCATGTTGAGCAGTTCGTGTTGTATCGCTTTGGCCAGATATGGGCTCGTCTGGTCGTCGATCTCCACGAAAGTGAAGCGGAAGTCGACGCAACGCATAACCCACGCGGCATCGGCCTGATTGAAGAAGACCCCGTCGCCATTGGCTGCACGAGCAAAGAAGTGCTGGCTCCTGAGACGGTCGAGACTGCCATGCACATCAGCAAGGAATGCTGGTGAGGCTAGATCCAAGGTTTGCTCCATTGCGTCGATCGTAGACCCACGGGTAGGCGCCCTTACTCTGATGCTTCGGGAAGGACTTCTGATGGTGACTCTCTGTGGTCCCGGCGACACTGGGGAGCATCAACGCAGCCCCATCATTCCGACGTCCCTAGCCCTTCACTGTGACCCGGCATCGTCGTTGTAACGATGTTGTGGCCTCAGGGAACGTGACTTTCAGGGTTCTGTAGTGTCATGGTTTCGCAGTGTCAGGGTTCTGTAGTGTCAGGCAATGGCAGTAGTGATGGGTGACGGCAGTAGACCTCGAGCCCAGAATCAACGAGGAACCTCATGACCACACAAGTCACGATCACTGGCACGGGAACACCGCTGGCCACCCACGACCGCGCTGGTGCTGGTGTGTTGGTTCGATATGGCGATGTGCATTTGCAGTTCGATGCTGGCCGAGCGACGGTTCCTCGGCTATTGGCCGCCGGTTCGTCGCCGGCCAAACTGTCTGCGCTTTTCCTCACGCATTACCACTCAGACCATGTTGTGGGGGTCCAGGATCTCGTGTTGTCGCACTGGACGATGGACGTGTACGACGAGGCAGCTCGGCTGCCCCTGTTGGCGCCGAACGGATCCACCATTCGATTCTGTGAGCGCATGCTCGATCTCTGGGATCACGATCTGGAGATCCGTTCGCTTCACAACCATCGGGCGCCGCATCCAAAGGTCGACATCATCGGTTTTGATGCTCCACCCAAACCGGTCGAGATCTGGTCGAGTGGTGATGTGCGCGTTCTCGCGAGCCAGGTACGCCATGAACCGGTCGAAGGTGCTGTGGGGTATCGCATCGAAACACCCGATGGGGTTGTGGCGATCAGCGGTGACACCGTCGTGTGCGACGAGGTCGCAGCCCTGGCCGACGGCGCCGATGTCGTGGTTTACGAAGCCATGCGTATGGACGTGATCGCACAACGGCCGCCAGACAAGCAGTACATCATGCATTACAACTCCGACACCCGGGAGATCGGCCGGCAGATGGCTGAGCTCAATGTGCCCACGGTGATGCTTACCCATCTGATCCCTGCGCCGGTCACCAACGCAGACAAACAAGCCTTCATCGACGAAGTCCGCGAAGGCGGCTACCGGGGAGAGATTATGGTGTGCGACGACCTCGACACGGTCACGTTGGGCGACGGGAGCTCAGTATGAGTACTTCGGTAACAATCACCGGCACCGGCTGTCCGATTCCCGATGCGGATCGAGCGGGCCCTGGCGTGCTGCTGCGGCATGACGACCTCACCATGCAGTTTGACGTTGGCCGGTCCACGGTGCAGCGACTCGCTGGCGCCGACGTATGGGTACCAGATCTGGGCGCTGTCTTCTTGACCCATTATCACAGCGACCATGTCTCCGGCCTGTACGACGTCGTACTCACACATTGGACAATGGACCGGACCGACAGCGTTCCCGCTCTGCCGGTAATCGCGCCCGCTGGTTCGACCGCAAAGTTTGTGGCCAGCATGCTCGACGGCTGGGAAGACGACATTGAGGTGCGCCGTGAACACGCCAGGCGCAACAGTCGGCCAGCTATAGACCTGATCGCGTTCGACGTGCCCGACGCACCAACCGAGGTATGGCGAAACGGCGACGTGGTCGTCTCAGCCATGCAGGTTCGTCATGAGCCGGTCGAAGGCGCAGTCGGGTATCGCATCGACACGCCTGATGGCTCAGTAGCTATCACGGGTGACACACGGGTGTGCGACGAGGTCGC
>Ga0213861_10000625_pt1 | contig 31166 bp, 45 predicted proteins | sample PICome_4_FD_160110 | JGI IMG/M metagenome (GOLD analysis project Ga0213861, IMG submission 160110) | Coastal seawater microbial communities near Pivers Island, North Carolina, United States - PICO131 | ecosystem: Environmental > Aquatic > Marine > Coastal | place: USA: North Carolina... | reverse complement strand
ATAAAAACAGCATTCTGGTGGCCTGTTCAGTGCTGAGTTCGCTGGTTCTGATCATTATGGTCTGATACTCTGGCCGACTGCTGCGCCAGTTGTGTTGCAGACTCCACACAAATTCACTGAGGAACTCCTGTTGTGCTGCTGACAGACTGCCCTGTGCCCGAGCTGGTGTGCTGTACTCAGGGCTGGGTGGCAACAGGAAGTACCCCTTCATGCTGCTGTTACACTGCTGCTGCTGAGTATCAGTTCCATGGTGAACATCTGACTGCTGCTGAGTTCGGGTATGTGTATCCAGCGATCTCCGTTCTCATTCAGGTATACGTGTTGTTCCAGATCAAAGTCTGGATCAATGTCACTTTCAGTGATCCATTTTGCAAACTGTTCAAACTCCAGTTGGATCTGTGTGCCTTCCAGTTCAGCTAGTTCGCTGTAATGATATATGTATCGTGCCATGTTATCTCCTACACCATCATTGCCATGAATTGATGACGTTCACTTTTAAATGCTATCCACAATCGGTCTGTTTTCGGTTTGTCTGAATAGGGGCGGGCTGGACCGTAATACCATTCAGCACCATCAGCATTCAGGGTATTGCCCCAGTTTATGCTGTGCGGCTTGCCCAGTTTGTTATAGCCCCATTGTTTTATTCTCAGACGATCATAACTGGCAATACCAGCATCAAACTCCAGCACATATCTGAAGCCGTACTGTTTGCACAATGCTGTTCGTCTGTTGATTCTGAATTGTTTCATGCAGTCAGAATAGCGCCAGCCCAGTGCGTTGTCAAGTAAGTAATGATATGTATTTGTATGTTATAGAGTGTGTGGGTGTGGATCTGGTGAAAATCGGCTACAGTGCTGACCCTGATCACAGACTCACTGAGTTGCAGACCGGCAATGCCAACAAACTCAGAGTGGCTCATCGTGTTAGTGTGGATCCTGGTCGTGAACGGGTGTTGGAGCAGCGTGTGCATCAGGAACTCAGCTATCGTCGTGTCAGAGGCGAGTGGTTCAAAATGTCAGCTGATCAGGCCAGGGGTGTGCTGGACCATGCCATCATACGCTGGCATGATGATCCGCTGATATAGAATAAATACCTGTAACAATGTATTGGAATAACTGATGAAATATAGTGAATTGAAAATAGTAGAGGCTATTAGCACCAGCCAGTATCGATCTCTGGTCAAGGGCTGGAACAAACAGAGATACGGTGACATATTCCTCAATCCCAAGTACCGTCATGACCGCAATGGATATCGTGTGTATATTCCTTTAAATTCCACGCCCAAGGAACAACCACAAAAAAGTCCCACACAACAACAGATAGAGGAGTTTTTGGAACAGAATGGGTTCTCCATGGTGGACTATGTCAAGGGCATTGTTCATAATACTGAAAAGCGCCAGGACATTAAAATCGGCAAAGTGTTGAACAAGCTCAAACGCACAGATCTATTAAATGCGTTTAACGTAGACAAGACCAGAGAAGCTACTCAGAGTCAATATATCGTAGTGATATCGCGTCACCCTTATGACATTGCTGGGCAGAGTACAGGACGTGGTTGGACTAGCTGTATGAATTTAGAAGACGGCATAAACAAACACTATGTTCCACTGGACATACGTGAAGGTACACTGGTGGCCTATGTGACCAGTACTGATGATCTAGACCTAAAAAACCCCACAGGTCGTGTTAGTATCAAACCATTTGTAGATGTGTTGGGCAGGCCTAGAATTTATTTTGGTATTGAAGATAATGTGTATGGTACCAATGTGGCAGGGTTTGTGGACGCAGTATCAGCATGGGTTGAAGAAGTTAACGCAGCACACGAATTGGACGATGTAGCTATCTTAAAGTTTAATGATAAACTTTACAAGGACAGCAGTTTGGCCAATCAGACCATTGTCAGTAAAAAAGGCATCAGTGACCAGGAACGTGAAACTTTAAGTGACATAGCACACCGTCCCAGCAGTGTACTGCGTATGGAAAATCCCACTGAGGAGCAGTTATCAATTGCAATTATTAATGACCGAGGGAGCAGACCCAGTCTGTTTAAACACATTGTGGAACTATTTCCTGATGCGATTCGTTCACAACAAATACAACAAGCAGCAGTCAGCAAACAAGGGGAAAATTTAGAAATTATTATAGACCAGGGTATTACGCCAGTGAATGCTGTAATAAACACAGCCATTGCCCGAGACCCTGAAGTTATATTGTATTTAAAAAAAGATAACAATATCAAAATAACCAAGGACATGCTTGAAACTGTTATACATCACAACACTAGATTACTGTACAATCTAACCGATTACCTAGGATTATTAGATCGCGATCTAATTCAGACTGCAATTCAGAAGTACCCAACGGTCTTTGATTTGTTTGTTAAAAACAAAATTACCATGGACAGGAAAATGGTGATCACTGCCCTGGCGCACAACTATCCCGATATGAGCCGAATGATACTGTACTGTATATACAACAAGATACCATTGGATCAAAATATTGTAAAAGCATCAATGAGTTCACACGAATGGTTCGAAAAGCATATTGCAGACATACTAAGTTACAATATGGACTATCCAGAATCACCAATACCATTATCAACTGATCAAATCGTTGATGCCATTGAAAGGTTGTACAAACATTCAAATTATGGTCAAACAAAGATGTTTTTGGAAAATCTTTCAACGTATGGCGTCACTCTAGACGACAAAACTTTGTTTGAAATTATAAAGAAGACCAAGAATGTTAGTATTTTAAAACATATTAAACAGGACATCAGTGAGGAATTGGCCAACAAATGCCTGTCAATCAGTGGCGCAGCTATAGAATTTATTGCAGCACCCACACCGCAGCAGCAAATGTTAGCAGTTGAAACCACTCCCAGTGCAATTGATCGCATTAAAAACCCAACAGAACAAGCCCTAGCTGTGGCATTGCGCAAATATCCCAATGCTGTTACTCAACTAAAAAATCCCACATTCGAAAGTTTTATGCTAGCAGTTGAGCACCACATGCCCAAAGTACGCTGGTCGCTTGGTGATCGTGATCTGTTGCCTAACTTGGATGAGCTACTTGAGTACATGGAAGATGCTGAGTTAAGCGATGAACAAATATTACAAGTACTTGACCGTGCAATCAAAGTGGAACCAAATCGAATATTTGACCTAATGCGTCGCGACCCAAGAGAATACCTAACTGATCAGATGATGTTTGATGCTGTTGGAAAGACTCATGTAAGCATAACAGCATCTCTGCCAGTAGATCGCCTTGCTCCTATGCCAGTGATATTACAAGAATTAAAAGATGGAAACCTAACTGTATCTGAGTTAATAAGGCATGTTAACTACTACAACGAAGATGCTGCTGCTCCTATAACTTTTGATCGTAAAATAGCAATGGAAATATTAAACAGTGTCAAAGACAAGAAGAAGCGCAGTCAATTTATCCTGTCAGCCGCTGTGAGAAAACTACTGGCTGAAGATAATGATATGTCCAGTCTATTGAAATATGCATTGACCTACATAACTAATCCAGTATCTGCACTAGGCGAGTTAGTTAAAAGAGATATAAAACTAACCAATAGTGCCATCACGACAGCATTTAAAAGATTGGACGATGTCTTATCCATAGATAGAGATTTTAATAACCTGATTAACAAGATGATAGAAAAGGATTATGACCTCTCAGGCGTAGTTGAACATTTTATTGACATTTCTGATACAGTAAACTTTATGGCAACTGTGATGATTTCCAGCTTGGGTAAATTGTTTGATGAACGTTTAAAAATAAAAATATTAAAAAAGCATCCCGGCTTGCTGTCGTTAATAACTTTAGTAGGAGACAAAAGTCCTCCCACTGAAAAGATGAAAGAAATTTCTGCACAAGGCGGGTTCTGGGAACCATTAAAAACCGGCGACATGGTCAGATTGGGGAACCCAAAGGCCACCCCTAAAAATAAGATATTGAGAGTATTACCAGCAGAATACGAAATAGAAAAAGAAGATGGCAGTGTAATAAAGTTCCCTCGTGCTAGAATACATAAAGCAAATAGCATAACGCCACCAAGTGGATATACATATCCATCCAAGGAATCAGAGTAAATATATGCATGTTGATCTTAAATACAATACAATTAATAGTGAAAACTTTAGGTTACGCTACAAGGATAAACAATGAGATTTTTAGAATTCAAATCACTGCTGGAATATGATCGCAGCAAGACAATTGCAGTCGCTGGTGCTGGTATCATCAGTGCTGCACAACGTGACAGCTATCTGAAAAGTCAGGGGCTGGATCAGCAGGGGTTGGTTGATGCCGTTATCACTCGTGCTGAGGAGACTGACCCCACTGACAATAAAATATACGTGCAGTGGATAATCCGTCAATTTGTCAAACAGGGATTGAACTTCCAAGACATTGGCAAACTAAAAGATGACCTCGACATGTTTAACCAATCCAAAGGACAGCACAAGCGTCTGGGCATCAACAGTGACATCAACAGCTATAACTGGAAAACACTTGCTGATATCAGCACCAAGTTAAGCAGCACTGCCGTTGCTGACGTCAAATCTGCAGACACCACCACTGTTACTGATGCAAACATATTATACAATGGTCCATTGGGAATGTTAAGTCATCCCACAACTGAAAAATCCAGTTGTGAATTGGGAGCAGGTACTGAATGGTGTACTGCTGCCACAAAAAGTGAAAATAAGTTTGATGAGTATAATGCAAACGGTAACCTTTACATCTGGCATGACAAAAAGAAAAAGAAGAAGTTTCAATTCCATTTTGAATCTGGGCAGTTCATGGATCAGCATGATGATAACATTAATTTTGAAGATGCCAAATATTTGCTGAAAGACCATCCTGTAACATCCAAGTTCTTCAATAGTAACTCAAATATCCTGGAAGAAGTATTAGAAAATTATAGGATACATCATACTCCTGATTTTGACCCCGACGACTTGGATTACGATTATGAAGATAATAGCGAGGCAGAAGAGCTTGCGTCAGATGCCAGCTTGGACTTTTTAGTTGCAAGCTTGGCTTACACTGGCAGTAGTAGTAGTAGCAAAGGTCTAGTAGCGTATTATAAACTTAATAATGATGATATCAACAAATCTATCAAAAGATTACTTGAATTTGATCCTAGTCTGCGTGCCGGATTTGAAAAATTGTACATCAAGAATCCATCAATGGCATTAAAATATATTCAATTCTTCTATCCAAATCAGCCAGTTCCGCATCTTGAGGACTTGCTTGCAACAAATGGGCGAAGTGCATATTTATATTCCTACCACAATTTGAACAAACAGAGATTTCCAGCTGGTGAGCCTGCCATTGTCAAGGATGCCTGGGCTGCTACGCAATATGTTAAGAACACATTAAAAAAGCCCTGGCCAGCAGCTGAGCCAGCAATCAAACCGTATCCAGCAAACTGGAAAGAATATACACAGGCAGCAGGAATAGACCAATGAGATTTAAAGAAATCGTAACAGAGCGCCGTCAGCAGCGCACACAGATAATGTATCACGGCACCAGCACTGAATTGGTGCCCAGCATACTAAAACACGGATTGCTGGCCCGCAGTCCTAAAAAAACATATGATGTTGACACCTATGGCGCTGCCACTGTCAGCATGGGCGGAGTGTATGTGACACCTGATCGCGGATTTGCAGAAACCATTGCAGAGGAGGCAGTTGGTGCGCATGGTGGTAAACCAGCTCTGGTCACACTTCAGTATGTGCTGGGCAGTGCTGATACTGACGAGGACGAACTCACACAGGTGATAAGTGATGCAGTTTCAGATGTGATGTCCAAACTTAAAAAACGTGCTCCACAGGAAGGGCTGGAACCCTACAGTGCATTGAGTTATCCACAAGAAGGCTGGGCAGTGGATTATATGATCAAAAATAAAACAGCCAGCGCAGCCGCCGTGGCCCAGCAAGCAGTACAGGATCTAAACCAACAATACAAAGTCAGACAGACAGTGGAGCAGATAATTCAAAAGATAACCATGCAGTTGTTGATTGTTGCTGGCAACGTCACTGACACCAGACAACGCTGGGACCTGATCAGATTCCGTGTGCAAGAGACCATCAGAGAAAACATGGAGGCTTTGCTCAACAATTTAATGAAACAAGTCAGTGTTGATGGGGCAGCTGGTCACGATGAAGGTGCAAGACGCATTGACAGAGATGTCAAGTTCAAAGGCAAGACTCGTATATTAAAGATTGAATCACCCATTGGCACTGTGGTGTACACAGCCGCACAAAATAAAAATGAGTCAGTTGAAGAAGCCATGTTGGATGAACAACCAGTGCTGAGCAGTTGGATTGCTGACATCACTCTGGCAAATGATGGCAGTGTGACTATCACACTGGGCAACGATCGCAGATACTCAGTCAAGGCTGTGGGCGATCAGACCTATCAGGCCTGGATCGCCGCACCCAGCAAGGGCAAGTTCTGGCATCAGCAGATCAAAAACAATCATGCCGTTGTCAGACTGATGTGATCAGTCTGACTCAGTCCATTCAACAGTGTCCAAGTCCCAGCAATCTGCCCAGTTAACTATCCAGGTTCTGTCCATTTCCTGATCCTGTATTTCCACCAGTTTACGAGATGCATCACGCACCTTGATCAATCCAAAACTGGTGTAGTCACCTGGTTCTCCAGGAACAGTTTCTCCCAGTTGTATATTGGAAGTGTTCACTGGATGGCCCTGTGGGTCCAAAAACGTTCTTACTTTAAATTTACATGCCCAGCTGGTGCCTGGTGTAATGTCTGCTACTGTATATGTCATTTGAGTTCCTTTTTAAGTAATTAGTTATCCATGTGTTTTGATAATATAAATATTGATACTGCTGACAGCAGTCAACAAATGGAGAACTCCTATGACATTACGAAACATCAACCTTAGTTTAGAATTAGGGCAGGAAATACTTGTGGGTAAAAACCGCGAAACTGCAAAGATCACAAAGATTGAATATCACGATAAATCTGGTGAGATTGTGATTAATACCACCAAAGGTCCTAGAAAAGTTCTTACATTCAGTCTATGCGAGCAGTCTGAACAGCAATATTCAAATGTTGCCGATAAATACAGGTAACGAGGATAAATATTATTATGAAAATAGACGAGTTATTAGAAGGCAGAGACCAGGACCTTGCTGATTGGCAAGCCAGTAGATCGCTGTGCAAAAGTTCAAAGCCTGACTCCAGTCTGGGGGCCAGTGCTCTTAGCAGTTGTGTAAGTCAGGGCTTCCGCAGTCGCAAAAACAAAAAGACAGTTAGGATTGGCAAAAAGCGTGTCAGTTTAGCTGGTAAAAAAGTCAAGGGCGCCAAGTACGGTGGGCCGCTTCCAGACTATAATCCCTAGGAGCAGATCCACCACTGTACTTTAAGCAAGGAGCAGTGTGTGATACGACCAGGAACTATACTAGCAGCACATCCTGATTTACAGGATCAGAGATTTGCTGCTAGCACTATCTTAATAACTGAAAGTCACGATGCTGGCACTTACGGCTACGTGATAAACAAAGTAGCCAACGTATCACTGGGTGAAGCACTGGCCAACTATCATTTAAATTGGCCCATGGATGACAAACTATACATTGGCGGTCCAGTACCACAGAACTCACTTATAATGATACACACCAGTGACTGGTACTCCGGCAACACAATGCCAGTAACTGACGAGATCAGTATCAGCAGTGACAACTTTATGATAGAAAAGATGCTGTGTGGCAATCAACCCAAGTATTATAGATTCGTCACTGGCATGGCTGGCTGGCGACCAGGGCAACTGGAAAAAGAACTGGAATACAAAAAATCCTGGTTGACATGTGACTCAGAAAGCCGTATAGTATTCGCATATGATGGTAGTCGTCAATGGCACCAGACCATAAAACAATGCGCCGCCCAGACCATAAATAATTTTTTATAGGAAATGAACATGAAACTAACATCACTAGCGACACTATCAGCACTGCTCTTTAGTAATACTGCGATTGCGCAGGAGGCTATGCCGCGTGTGCAAGATCGGTTTCATGCAATTCTGGGTGTGCCTTGTGAAGAATCCCCGGAGTTTTATATAAACATGGGTTCTGAATATTACGATGAGACCATACTGTTTAGCGGATTAACGACAAACATTCTGGTAATGTCGGAAGTTAATGAAATGCCAGTCTCCAGTGTACTAGCAGTGCTGGTCAATCAGGATACTGGAACATTTTCAATTAGCATAACTTTCGACGATGGAGTGAGTTGTTTGCTCACCTCAGGAACAGATTTTACACCCTACACTGGTCATCGACCGTAAAACAACTCATTTTAAATAAAGAAGAACACTATGTCAGATACACTATTGATAAACGCAGACGGACAACCAGTTAGTCTATTGCCGCTGAGTGCAGTAAGCTGGAAAGAAGCAATTATGTATATGTACCACGAAAAGTGCGACGTGCTTGAGTGGTATGACGATTGGGTAGTACACTCAGCTAGCTGGGAAACAAAGGTACCAGCCGTTATCATGTTGCGTGACTTTCTACGCAGAAGCACTACACCTAGATTCAGCAAAGGCAATGTATATCTTAGAGATATGTATCATTGTCAGTATTGTAACACCAAGGTGAGCAACAAGAGCGCAACCATGGATCACGTTCTACCAGTCAGTAAAGGTGGTAAAACTCGGTGGGATAACATCGTAACCGCGTGTGCGCCTTGTAACGGACGCAAAGGTGACAGCATGAGTATGAGGCCTTTTTACAAGCCGTACCAACCTGGTTACTATGAATTGGCCCGCAAAAGAAAACAACTCCCGTTTGATATCAAACACGAGAGTTGGTACGAATGGTTGGGCCTTTCAGAGATCTAAATTACAAGGGCTAGCAACAATACCATATATCTAATTCTTTTCTGATAAATATTTTTATGAAATACATTGAATTTAAGTTAGTTGAAGGCTACAAAGAAGTTACACAAAAATTTGCTCAAGAAGCAGATCCTACTCAAGTTTCTGATATGATTGCGAAGTACAAAGATCTAGTAAATAGAAATCAAGTACAAGGCAACGAGCGCAATATTGATTGGTGGGGGAAGCAGGGTTGGAAAAACTTTACTAAATTTGTTGATGCTAAAAGCCAGCAACAAAGTCAAAATCAGCAAAAAAAGCGTAAACAAACTGGTAACAGTTATACTCTTGACGAAACAAACAAGTGGCTAATAGTTGTACCGTTGGACAAAGATGCTAGTTGTTTTCACGGCAAAGGCACAGATTGGTGTACAACTAAGCCAGAGCACGATTACTTTGAAAAATACTTTAGAGACGATTCAGTTACACTGATTTACTTCTTACAAAAGCAAACAGGAGCCAAGTGGGCCGTAGCAGTATATCCCGACGGCAACGCAGAGTTTTTTGATAAAAACGATAGATCAATTGGGAATGGAGATCTTGCTGATCAAACTGGAATACCTCTAGCTAATGTAATGAAATATGTTAACATGGTAACAAATAGAAATACAGATGTATCAAAGCAAGCCGATACAGCTCGTTCAGGTATGCATCAAGACCAAAAAAACCTTAAAAACATAATTGATGACTTAAAACGTACAGGAAGCAAGGAACGATCTGTCGAAGCTGAAACACTCTTGTTAAAAACCAAGGATAAAGAATTTCTAAAACAATACATGGATATTGTGTTAAATGGAGAGTCTGTTGAAATGGATCAAAACATGCAAACACTAATTGCATCAAGTCTTCCGTCTAAGCTAGAGAATATTTCAAATGTAACAGCGAAGTCTTTTGGGATTCTAGTAAAAAACCATCCGGGTGAGATACAACACTTCATCAAGCGCCATAAAGATCTAGCTTTAAATACATTTAAACGCAATCCGGCTCTTATTCCAGAACTGGGAGATATGCACGGTTTGGATAGCGTTGATAGAGAATTCCAAAAAGTCTTTATAGAACACAATCCTTTGTGGATGGTAATATTTGACGAGGACCTTGATCAAGCATTGGCAGCACAAAAAGGTAAAGTACTAAGTGCGTGGTTTAATAAAAATCCACGGGTATTTGCATTGGTAGTCGAACCAGGATTAACTGACTTGGTGGCGGCGCAAGCACTAACTCAAGCCGAATATAAAAAAGCAGCTAATAGCTATGGCACCGATGCGTTTGAAGTCATTAATAGAGACCTTGAGAAACTACGACCGGAATAGTAATTATTTCAACCAAGCAACTCTTTTACCAGCGTCCACTCGGCGCTGGTATTCATCTTCACTGCCAGGATATCGCCAGCCCCAGATTGCGACCAGCACCATAAAACCACCAGTCCATAATACAGCAGCCAGGTTGCCAGTTGCAAACCAGGTAAACGCAACACTGGTGCTCATTGTTATAACCATAAAATATTTGAACTTGGTAGGAAAGATACGTTTCTCTGCCCAGCCTGTGAGAAATGGTCCAAACAGCTTGTGATTGTACAACCAGTCATGCATACGCTGACTGGACTTGGAAAAGCAGTATGCAGCGCCCACTGCAGGCGTACTCCAGGGCAATCCTGGTAAATATACCCCCACAAAGGCCACGCCCAATAATATTATACCCAGCGTAAACCATAATCCTTTTTTAACATTCATTTTATCTCTCCATTTAGTTCTGTATTTACCGTTTACTCAATGAGTTTAACATAAATAGAAATATAGGAGAATTATTATCATGGATAAATTATTGAATGCAATGAAGATCGCCTTTGCGAGTGAATTTGCGTTTTATCTAAAATCACATACGTTTCATTGGAATGTTGAAGGTCCTGACTTCAATGATTTCCACCAGATGTTTGGAGACATATACACTGAGGTATATGAGTCAATTGATCCATTTGCTGAAAACATTCGCAAACTGGATGCTTATGTTCCAGGCGGTTTTCAACAAATGAGCATCATACCAGGAGCAGAGATTGACGTTGAAGTTCCGCCAGCAATGGACATGGTGGCAATCTTGTTAGCTGATAATGAAAAGATCACAAAGCTAATGGGTGTGGTTTATAAACTAGCTGAAGCCTCAGGAGAATTTGGACTGGCAAACTTTTTGGCAGACCGTCAGGATGCGCATCGCAAGCATGGCTGGATGCTCAGAGCAACACTAAAACAACCAGCAGGTGGAATGTAATGAGTTTGGACACACTCTGGGACAAGCAATCATCTTTGGTACGTCCCAATGACCCACATGACTCCAATGGGATAGCTCATGCCACTGACAGTGCTGATACCGGTAATGGTGTTGCCACCAAGGCGAGCAGGGCCACCGCCAAAATTGCATGGGCAAATTATGTTCAAGACTATAAGCAAGCATTGATTGTTGGTGACAGTACTGGGCCTACTGAGTTCCCAGACAATGGTGAAATAAATTACTCTGGTGAATAAGGAAAATAACAAATGAAAATGGCAGAACTATTAAGAAAACTAGCAGACAAGATGGACGATATTGAAAGTCCAGCTGGACAAGAAGTATCATCCAAGTCAGTACAAACATCAGATGCACAGCCCAAAATGCTCAATCCTCAACAAGCCAAACTTGAGTTACTTAAAAAAGGTGTGGGTGTTGAATCTGAGTATGATGATGAAAGTGACGTGGAATTAGGTGCTATAAAAAGAAATGCAGGAATTAGTCCAGCAGTGATTCAAATAGCCGCAGACGACGACCCAATGGAGTAAGCTGATGGCCATCTATGATTTCTTTTTAAGCAGAAATGGTGCTGCGTCAACACCAGAAAACTATGTAGGACACACTGGTAGATTGTTCTACGAGAGTACTACAGGCGAGATTAGAATATCAGATGGTGTCACTCCAGGTGGATTACCAATTCCAATCACTATTGCCACCAATACAACAGCTGGTGCTGTCAAACCTGGTGCTGGGTTTACTGTAGATGCTGGTGGACTATTGAGTCTCAATGCCGGGCCCATGTTCGGCATGGATGAGTCGGAGACGTTCCAACTACTACCAGCTACTGAAACAAGATTGGGCGGCGTTAAAGCAGGGTCTGGAGTTGCTATCAACCCAGACGGCACCATCCTTATTGACAGTGAAGGACTCGAGTTTACATTTGGTGACTTTTCTGGTACTGTGGGCACATACACTGATACTACAGATTATGCGTTGTTGCAGAGTCTTAGCGCTGACGAAGATATTGTTATAGCAACAAACGGAACAGGCAGTGTTAACGTAGTTGGTGAGTTTAATGTATTTGCTACAAACACTGATATAACTGATGCGCTTGAAAGTTATCAACCAATCTTCCGTGTGTTGAGCGATGGGCAAGTTCGTATGTTGGTTCCGGCCGCAGATACCTTAACTGGGGCATTTGAGATCGTAGGCAATACTAGTGGATTTTTCCATTCGACAAACCAAACTGGTGTTATTCTACACACCACAGGCAACACCGACAGCGTCAACAGAGTCTATCACGATGCTATCAACAACTATCCTATCATTGTAGGTCGTAGATACAACGGTACAATTGGAGCATTAGAAAATGTAAAGAGCGGAGAAACGATATTCCGTCTTGCTGGACAAGCCAGCACTGGCGCAGACTTTGAAACATTTGGCCCAGCAAAAATTAACTGGATTACTACAGAAGATCAAGGCCCAAATAACCAGGGCGGTAAGATTACAATTGATGTGACAGCTAATGGTACAGCCGCATTTGGCAATGCGATTACAACGGCAGAATTTACCGCGAATGGCGTAATCAGTGATGTAGGATTTGTTGGCGACTTAACAGGCAATGCCGACACAGTGACTGACGGTGTATATACTACAGACACAGGCACAGTAACCAACACTATGTTGGCGGGCAGCATTGCTAACGACAAATTGTCTAACAATACTATCAGTGGCGTGGAACTAGGATCCACGCTAGCTGCATTGAGCCCAGGCAACTATCTAACAGGCGGCGACTACGATGGCAGCACAGCCCGTACATTCGCAGTAGATGCTACTACCACAGCCACAGCAGACAAAGTTGTTGCTCGTGACGCTAACGGTACAATCGCTGCAACAAATACTGTATACCCAACACGAAATGCAGGATCATTTGGATCAGGGCAAACGCTTACAGTTAACTTTGCTACTGACAGATTTGTTCGTGCTACTATCACAGGTGAGACAGTTACAGTTGCATATACCAATATCACGCCCGGCAAAGAAATTTACATATTCTTTACTAATAGTTCGGGCGGTGATTTAGAAGTCAACAGTGGAGTAGCAAATCAAAATGCTACCAATGCCAAAGCTGTTGAAAATACTAAAAATGGCGGCACCAGCCAGATCCGTGTGACCAGCTTCGGTACTACTGTAAACGATCTTTATGTACACTTCAAGAAGTAATAAAAGGTTAACCCCAGCTAGCGTAAACTAGCTGGGGCTTTCATTCTATAATTTATTAATAAAGGGCTATGCCCTGACATTCTAATAGTAAGTTTTGTAAGTTTATTTAGTTTTTGTAGTAGTACCGCTTACAAAGTCATAAAACTTTTGAGCAGTTTCTAATACAGCATCAGCACCTGGTACTTCAGGTATTGTAACTGTGGTAACAACTTCGTCATTTTCTTTGGTAACTTTTGTTTCAAAAGCCCCAAGTTTAGCATGATAATCTTGCCAGGCTTGAAGCTGTGCAAACTCCAGTACTTTGGTACGGATTTCATATCCATTTTTATTTGGTTTTACAGTTGGCATTACTGCCTTGAACATCTCAGTCATCTGTTCAAATTGCTTGGTCATATCAGTCATGTTAGTTTTCCTTTGTGTGTGTATGTTGCTATAATAGCAGTGTATTTACTTCTTGTCAACTGGTTTGTAAGCTTCTTCGGACTCTTCTTCGCCATGATATGGAATATGGCTCATGGTCTGTTTTCCAACATCATCTTTCTAGCAAGATCGTGATAGCCCTGTCTTGACAGTTCTGCGGCAGCACGGGCAGTGCCCACACGTTCAAACCAATTCATTATCTTTTTTAACATTATATCCATCCTTTGAGGTTGTTGTTGGCTTGTACTTGCCAGGGTGCTTCACCGCGGTTCAGCATACGTTGCTTGCGTTCTATTTCTTCCAGGCTGTCACTTGATGCCAGCCAGTTGTATACTCGTTGTTGATCAGTCTCTGGTTTATTGAATGTCAACAATGATTTAAGCGTATTAAACATTGGCAACACCTTCAGCAATTGAACGTATCATTCCTCTTGAAATGCCCATGTCGTTTAATTCTCTATCACTTAACGAGCTCAGTTCTTTGATGGTCGTGTTTACCTGTTTGCGATGAGCCCAGTAATTGGCAAAGTTTTTGTAAGCAGTTGAGATAAAATTAAAATTTAGCCATTTTGCCATGGCCATGGATGCATATGTCATTTTTATTTCCTATATGTATATGTGTGATAATGCTGCACTGCAACATTGTCTATATATTTAACACTGATCACCCAAGAAATCAAGTGTTCTGTGCGCAGACACGGTATGCAGTCGCAGCATACCAAATTTTACATTGACATTGCACACACTGATGTTATAGTATAGGGACTGTATTAAGTGTGGCGACTCAACACGCCCGTGGGAGGACCACGGTTAGCCTCCCAAATCTTTACAAGTATATTGCTGTGTTAAACTAAATACAAAGCAAGGGAAGAACTAATGAAAAAACGTACTCGTAGTATTTTAGAAGAGCTTAATAATTTGCATAACAAGCGTGACAATGAACGCTTGATTGATTCTACAGCCAACAACATTATTGAAAGTTCTATCAACTTGTTGAGCAAAATACATGAGACATACGATATTGATACGGCATCTGATCTAGAGCGCCGTTTTTTAAATTCAATACGCACTGGTGATCCCAAAAAATTCAAACGATCAATGCAACGCATTATAGAGGCAAAAAACAAGTAACATGGGCGGAAACGTTTTTAAGAACTCAGAGCCATTCAGGCATGAGCAGATTCCTGCGATTGCTGAATATTTAGACAAGTTAACACATGAGCTGGGCATCAAAATAATACCCATTGGCAGTAATGCTGTTCCCACACCAGGGAAGATCAGTGGAGATTATGACGCCATGATTGACGAACGAGCTTTGTCGTTTAAGTTTAATATCAAAGACCCCAAGAAGATCAGACGCAAATTAAAAGAAGTGTTTGATGAGATGGGTGCTGAAACAAAACTGAACAGCATTGCAGTGCATGTTAATGTACCAGTTGATGGGCACCATTACCAGGCTGACGTTATGGTAACTCCCAATGCCACCAATATCAGCAAGTTGCATATTCACAAAATACCAGCTGGTAGTCCATACAAAGGATTGAACAAGCATATAGCATTAAACGTATTGGCCAAGCGCAAAGGCCTGCTATGGAGCACTTATCAGGGGTTGTATTCTAGAAATGCTGAAGGCAAGCGTGGGAGACTGATCACTGACGATGCTGACCAGATTGCCTATCTGTTACTGGGCCCTGATTCATCTGAGCAAAGTCTGGATTGCCTTGAAAACATGTTGGCCACACTAACAACTCAAGAAGCTGATGAATTGTTGACGCAGATCAAACAAGACCCAAATTGGAAGGAATTCGCATGAGATATCAGGAAATAGCAACACAGTCCAACCGTGTTGGACGCGAGTATCAACATCTAGAAGATCTGGTGTTCGTGTATGGAAGTCAGGGCGCCCGTGCAGCCGTAAACATCCTGGAACAACTTGCAGTTGACTCCACTGACGTTGCTGTTAAATGGGATGGCAATCCTACAGTGTATTGGGGACGAGATCAATCTGGTACATTTGTAATGACTGGCAAGAACGGCTGGGGCAAAAATAAAAGCACCAGTGCTGACCAGCTAGCTGAGTTCATTATGACAAGTGGCCGTGGAGAAGATTGGAGAGCCAGCTTTGCTGAAAGCATGGCTTCCATATTCCCAATACTGAAAGATGCAACTCCCAAGGACTTCCGTGGATACTTGTATGGTGACCTGCTTTGGTACCCAGCCAAGCCATGTGTTCAAAATGAAAGCAAGATACAATTTACCCCCAACAAGGTAACGTATATTGCTGAAGGTACTTCAGCACTGGGTCACAGGGTCAAAAACAATCAGGTTGGCATTGCAGCACATCAGCTATATGAAAATTTTGGTGATGTCAAAGGACGACCAGCTTATGATGTAGAATTTGCCAATGCTGGATCAGTTACAGTATTTGGTCAGACACCAGTTCTTGAATCACTGTCAGTTAACTCTGACAACACTGCACGTATTGTATCATTAATTGAGCAACACGCTGAAAGTATTGACAGTTTCCTTGAGCCAAGAAAAGGACTCAGTGATATCAGGAATATTGTATACACTTACGTCAATCAAACAGTCAAAGCAAATCAGTTATCTCAACTAACAACTGGCTTTTTCGATTGGTTGGCGACCTCTAAAGTAAGCGAAAACAAGCGCAAACGCATAGCTGATTTAAATGAGGACAATGTCGTTTACCATTTGTTGAATATTGTATCTGAAGTAATGCAGATCAAGAACACACTCATTGAGCAATTGGATATCAGCAGGACTGATCTTGTTGAACAAACTGGTGACGCCCCTGGTGGCGAAGGCTATGTCCTGCTAACAGATAAGATAAAATTGGTTCCCAGACATCGTTGGACCCCTTGATTAAACCGCGCAAATCAGCATAAAACTCACCTGATTTCTTTGAGAAAGATAAATAATACTATAAACAAGTTCACAGAGTGTGAATTTGCCATTAAGAGTATAGGAGATTAAAATGGCAGGACAACCAAAAGTAAATGGTCTAACAACCGCAGGTAGTTTTTATGGCTACACACCAGCATTTTACCTGGTAGCAGGAACTAACGTAGGAACTGCTGATGTTGCATCAGTAGACGGCGTTGCAGCTTTCACAGAAGGTAACTTCGCAAAAGCAGTTCGTGCAATTCAAACACAGATGACAATCGTACACATTGGTGAGCGTGCTGATGATCAGTTTGTTGTTGTAGTGGATGCGCCTTCAGCTAATGCATATGCAACTGCTAATACTGATACTGACGTAGCAGCAGCTATTGATGCCCTAGTAACAGCAGCAACTTCAGTTTCAACAACTGTTACTGCAATTACACTTGCAGCTGGTGACCTCGTTGCATAAGTTAACATAAACTAAAATAAAGAAGCGTCACTTTAATCAGTGGCGCTTTTTTTATGACGTTAAATACAGCATGAAATATATTGTACACACCTTAATTGATATCACTGAGACCAGAGCAAGATTTGATAAGTCAAATCCTGAGTGGCATCAACAACAAAACTTTATCACACTATTACAGACGCTGGGATTAAGAACTAATCCTGTAATAGAAAAACAACCAACTTTACAGAAGCAATTAATCAAAGAACTGGGATTGGGATCATCATATCGTGGAGAACAAAATGTTTGGACACTTGAGTTTAGCATGGAAGAATCCAGTGCAGTTACAATTGACAATTTGATTAAAGACTTTGATCTTGTTACCATCATACCTGGGTTAGATGAAACAATTAAATTATCTGATCCTGTGTTTATGACCACCAGCAAAACACGATGCAACTTGGTGTTTAAATGCATAGATTAATAAATATTTGTAACTAATAAATACTGGTGTTAAAAGGCAAACAACATCAGGTACAAACTTAGGTCAACTTATATTTAAGCAGTCTATACGGAGGATGATAATGTCTGCAATTTCTTCAACAAAATTAGAAAAAGAGAGCCTAGAAGCTCACGTTGACTTGTGCGCTGTACGTTATGAACAGCTAGACAAAAGACTCACCAATGTAGAAACTAAAATTGATGAGTTGCATGAAGATATACGTGACGGCCAAAATAGTATGATCAAAGTATTAATTGGTGCAGCAGGCACCATTGTTGCTGGTTTGCTTTCCACTATTATCGTAATATTAATGAACTTCTAAACTCACGATAAATAACTATATGTTATTACGTGAGTTATTTTCAAATATTATATCTGAGAAACAGGTTTGGGCAAGGTCTGGTAAAAAAGTCGTGCGCAAATACCGATGCACATCTGGATCTCGCAAGGGAAGAGTGGTATCAAAAGTGTCACAATGCTTTGCTGTACCGGACATTAAAAAGCGCATCCAGCTTAAAAAAACAAAAGCCAGGTATGGCAATAGACTGAGCAAAAAGTCTAAGAAAACCAAGCGCATAAACCCAGCATCGATAAGAATACAACGCATGAACAAGTCAGCACGTAAATCTAAAAGATAATAAATTGGGAACAAGGAAACAGATATGAAAATTAGAGAAATTACAGAATCAATGCCAGCAAAAATATCTCGAGTAAAGCCTGGAGTCGAAGCTGAAATAGATAATGGTAACGGAACTAAAACAATTGTTGACTTAAAGAAAAATCCAACAGCACTGTCCAAAGATCCAATTACTAAAAAAATAAAATTACAAACCAAACTCAAACCAGGTGAGAAGGCAGACCCTGCCAAAATTCTTAAACCAGGTGACACAATAGACGATGCTCAAGAATGAAGATCAACGAGCTCATATCGAATTTTGAAATTTATAAAACAAATGAGGAAGCTCGTTTGTTGGAACATATCAATGACCCACAACCATTAACTTCATTTACTGAACGTGAACAAGTCATTATCACTAACTTGATCCGTAAAAGTTTAATAAGTACCTATAACAAAAATGGACATGTGTTAGTAATTAGAAATGATCAATGATATTATCATATCAGAACTAGAAGAAATTATAAACTCTGGTATGGAGTCTATAATCTTGCCTTATATTAAAGGCAATAGCATACGAATTAAACATTTTGTCATTAGGAAAAATACACATGGATATTTGATTTATGATTGTAAAACAAATTCACAAGTGGCCAAGACCTATTTTAAAACAACCGCAATCGCCATTACAAAAAATTTAGTAGAAAATAATGATATAATTAGTGCAGCACTCAAATTGGATAGAGATCTGTTGAAGAATTATAATGACGCTGTGTTTTATAAAAATATTATCAAAAAATCCAAAGACAATTCAGTCATAGGTTCAAGGAAAAATAGACTTGACATAGCAATTACTCAGAGCTCTATAATTAAAGATCGACTAGATAAATTTATCTATTAAAGATAAATAATATTAACAACAACTTCATTTGGAAAGATACCATGAACATTAGAGAATTTACAAAACCAGCCACAGCTAAAAAACTAAACGAAAGTCTTGCACAAAAGTTTGGTGCCCGCATTGATGTAGATCAGTTTACAACTGAACAGTTACAGGATGCTCGCAACAAAATTAGAACAAAACTCAGTCAAGTAGAAACAACTGAAAGTTTTGAAAAGGTTCAAAATGAAACATATCAAAAGAACAAGATGTTTCTTGATGTATTAAATGCAGCCATTGGTGAGCGCGGTTCAATATCAGAAGAAATTGATGCAGCCATTGCCAATGTTAATGAAGGTAAAGAAGACGAAGCAGAGATTGTTGTTGCTGCTAAAGACATGGTTAATAAAATCACTAGCTGGATGGAAGACACTGCCCAAATGCAAACTGAAAGCATGTTGGAACTATCAGATGCTATTCGTGACGAGTTGGGTGTTGAAAAGGCACAAGAGTTTGTTGGTATGATTAAACCAGTATTGGAAACATTGTATCAAACTTTGGAAACTACACGCGAAGCTCTAACTGGCAGCGTTGGTGTACTTACTGGTGAAAACCAAGCTGAAGTCCCTATGGGGTCAGATGACGGCATGGGCGATGAAATGGGCGACATGGATGCTGACATGGCTGGCGACGATGGTGTTGAGTCAGAGTTTGATCTATCAGGTGGTGATGAATTTGGTGCTGCTGCACCTGCTGCTGGCGGTGCTGAGGATATGGGCCGTGCAAAGCGTGAGTCAAAAGACTATAGTGCCAAAAAAGCAGCCGCCGGTAAAGACATTGGCAAGCCAGGTAAAAACTTCAGTAAAATTGCAGACAAAGCTGGTAAAGAATACGGTAGCAAAGCTGCTGGTGAGCGTGTTGCCGGTGCAGTTTTGAAGAACCTACGTTCAAAAAAAAAGTAACTGAAACTTTTGATACTAGTACTATTTTTAAAGTATTAGATCACTTAAAGTCTAGGAATAAATTCAAGCTATCAATTGAAAAACTTGATAAATTGATGCAAAACATGAATGGTGAGCAATTTAATTACGACGTATTAAAAGCAGCCTATGACAGTGATCCCAAGTTACAAAACTTAATCAAAGACTTTGATCAAAAGACCATTGAGTTGAAGTCAAGTGAAACTGATGACCTGGATACCCCCGCAGCTGATACTGGTGGTGATACTGTAAGTCAAATGGCACAAAATGCAGTTGACTTAAAAGGACTATAATGTTATAATTTTAAAATGACATTAATTAATCCCAAGTATGAATACAGAAAATTAAAAAGAGTTGAGCGAGATGGTAAACGCAAGTATGACTGGGGTGGTGGAATTCCTGTACCCAGTGTAACAACCATACTTGGTGCAACCAAAGATATGACGCATTTACATGAATGGCGTAGGCGAGTTGGTAACAAAAAAGCAACTGAAATCACCACTGAGGCTGCGGGTGTTGGGTCAAGGATGCACAAGTATCTTGAGATATACATTGAGACTGGTGAATGGCCAGATGCTGGCACAAACCCTTATGCACAACAAGCACATAAAATGGCAGAGCAAGTCCGTGATAAGGCGTTAGTTGACATTAATGAAATCTGGGGCAGTGAAGTATCATTGTACGTTCCAGACCTGTATGCAGGAACCACTGACCTTGTGGGAGTGTATAAGAAAAATGAATGTATTATGGATTTTAAACAAACTAACAAGCCCAAAAAGGAAGAATGGGTTGAAGACTATTATCTTCAATTAACAGCATACGCACTTGCTCACAATGAAGTTCATGGAACAAACATCCGCGAAGGGCATATCTTTATGTGCAGTCGTGGATTAGAGTATCAACAGTTTGATTTGTGGCCAGATCAGTTTGACGAATGGACACAAAAATGGTGGGACAGGGTATATACTTTCTACGAACAAAACGGCTAAATACATAAACAATATGTAGGAGAATGCCGTGGCAGTCGTATCCATTTCAAGGATTCAAATCCGTAGAGGTCGCAAAAATCAAGGTACTGGTCTACCTCAACTAGCTAGTGGAGAATTTGGCTGGGCAGTTGATTCTCAAGAACTTTATATAGGCAACGGCAGTGTTGCTGAAGGTGCCCCTTATGTGGGAAATACCAAAATACTAAGTGAACGTGATGACTTGTTTGAATTTGCAAGATCATATACATACCTGGGTAGCACTGCATATATGCAAACTGGCAGTGATATTAATGTACCAGTTCAACGTTCTCTTCAGGATAGACTGGATGACAGAGTAAGCATCCGAGCATTTGGTGCCAGTGGTGATGGCAGTAATCAGACAGCTGAACTTCAACGTGCAATTGACCAATTATTTTTAAATCCTGCTACCAAAACCAGCAATGGCAGCAGAGTGGTATTACATATTGAACCAGGAACTTATGTAATTGATTCAACAATCTATGTTCCTCCATATGCAACTATTATTGGTGCAGGTGTTGATAAAACAGTAATTACAATGACTGGTACTGGCCCAGCGTTTAAGACAGTCAATAGCTCTAGTACTATTGGTACTCCAGCTTTGCATTCTACTACAACTATTACAAACCAACCCACAAATATAATATTGTCTGGAATGACTGTTAATATTCCATCTAATGAAATCGGCCTGCAATTGGACAGTTGTATCAACAGTTTGTTTCAAGATATTAAATTTGCTGGTGAATGGATCAGTGGTGATGCTGGCGCTATTAGTGAAAATGCTATTAGACTGAATAGTTTAAACTTTGCCGTTACTACTAAAAACAACTCCTTCAGCAGAATTCAATTTAATAATATGTCGTATGGTGTTTATTCAGATTATGATGTAACAAATAATCTGTTTAGTGAGTGTATCTTTAAAGACAACTACATATCAATTGCATTTGGTAATACGAGCATTATTGGGTCAACAGGCCAAAGTACTGGACCTTTCCAAAATACCATTAAGAATTCGTCCTTCAGTTACATTGATAGACAAGCTATACTTGTGGTTGCTGGAACTGGTAACATCAGTACATACAACCGTTTTAGTTTAGTTGGTAACGAAGGCGGAACAACTGCTGATGCAGCATACCCAGTTATTCAATTTGATGATGTCTTGAACACAAGTGAAGGAGATTGGTTTGACCGATCAAGAGCATTGGGGTATGATGAAACTTATATTATCAACACAGCTTATATTCCAGAAGTTCAAGGACCGACCTTCTATCAGAATTCTTATACTCACAAGTTACAGATCAATTTCACTGGAACGTATGAAAAGTTGTTCAAATTACCTGCTGATAGTAGAAAGTCGTTTGAGATTGAATATATGTATGTAAGTTCACAAGTGAATGCCACTAGAACTGGAACAATATATGTGGTTGTTGACCCAGTGACCAACACACAAACACTATCAGATGAATATGATTATATTGGTGATAGTGCTTATCAGGAAACATTAAAGTTCAAAGCACAAACTTTTGATGAAAATGGAGATTTATCGATTGACACAATCGCGGTCATGATGTTAAACTCAACTACAAGCGATGTAGCTAATTTTTATTATAGAGTTAAAACAAAAGTATAATGTTCAATAAACCATTTGAAGGCAGGATGTCTTTCTGGCGTGATTTTAGAAATACGTTGGAAGACAGTAGTGATCCAATTGCTGATGCTGTTGAATTTTACAGACTAGCGCCTATGGTGTCGTTCCAGGCTGATCCCTATGATCAGAAAACTTGGCCCGATCCCTGGGAACTTTTAAAAGACAATTTGTATTGTCCTTTTGTTAAATTGTTGGCAATATGTTATACTTTGCAGTTAACAGAGCGCTTTACTGGTAGTAACTTTCAGATACATATTACACAAGACAAACAGCTATCTCAAGAAAAGTATTTGTTGAAAATAGATGATATGTATATTGGATATAATGATGATCAAGTATTTGTCATCAACGATCTACCAGAATCTCTGTTAGTCGAAACAGTGTACGACATGCCATCTCTTTGATAAGTATTTTATTATTAAAAAAGAATAAGGATATTCAAGTATGATTCAAGTCACCAAACGTGATGGTAAAAAGGAGCCTCTCGACATTGAGAAGCTTCACAAAGTAGTATTTTTTGCTTGCGAGGGTATAACTGGTGTTAGCCCAAGCGAGGTAGAAATCGAAAGTCAGATCCAATTTTATAACGGAATGACCACTAAAGAAATTCAAGAAACACTAATCAAAGCAGCAGCTGAACTTATCAGTGAAGACACTCCTAACTATCAGTTTGTTGGTGGAAGGTTAATCAACTATGCATTACGTAAAGAAGTATACGGTGGCTATACTCCATTTAAATTAAAAGATTTAGTTGTAAAGAATATTGAGCGTGGATTTTATGACTCTGAATTACTAGGCTATTACACTGATGAAGAATGGGACAAGATTGACGGTCTGATTAAACATGAGCGTGATGAAAATTTAACATATGTTGCAATGGAACAGCTACGTGGAAAGTACCTTGCACAAAACCGCGTAACTGGTGAAATATTTGAAACACCACAAGTGTGCTATATGCTTATTGCTGCAACATTGTTTCAAGCATATCCCAGAGAAGAGCGACTAAAATGGATCAAAGAATATTATGATGCTGTTAGCAATCATGACATCAGTCTGCCAACACCTGTTATGGCCGGAGTAAGAACTCCACAGCGTCAGTTTAGCAGTTGTGTTCTTATTGAAGCTGACGACAGTCTTGACAGCATCAGTGCTACTAGCTCTAGTATTGTAAAATATGTGTCACAAAAAGCTGGTATTGGTATTGGCGGTGGAAAGATACGTGCAATAGGTTCAGCTGTGCGCAAGGGTGATGCGTATCATACTGGTATTATTCCTTTTTACAAGCACTTTCAGAGTGCAGTAAAATCATGTAGCCAAGGCGGAGTACGTGGCGGCGCGGCGACTATTTACTATCCAATCTGGCATCTTGAAGCTGAAGAGCTGTTGGTGCTTAAGAACAACAAAGGCACTGAAGAGAACCGAGTACGCCACATGGACTATGGTGTGCAGTTTAATAAACTGATGTATGAACGTCTTATCACTGGTGGCAATATAACACTGTTTAGCCCAAGTGATGTACCAGGTCTCTATGATGCGTTCTATGCAGATCAAGACCGTTTCCGTGAACTATATGAAACAGCAGAACGCAATACTAGACTGCGTAAGAAAACTGTAAAAGCAGCTGACATCTTTAGCTCATTCATGGAAGAACGCAAAAACACTGGGCGCATATATTTGCAAAACGTGGACAATGCAAATACACATGGAAGCTTTATACCTGAACTTGCTCCTATTAGACAAAGTAACCTATGCGCAGAGATTGACCTTCCAACCAAGCCACTTAGCGATATCAACGATCCTGATGGTGAGATCAGCTTATGCACACTCAGTGCAATCAACTGGGGCAATATCAAGACTCCTGCAGACTTTGAAAGAGTGTGCCGTCTTGCAGTTCGTGGACTGGATGCATTACTGAGCTATCAAAATTATCCTATCCTAGCAGCACAGCTCAGCACTGAAAAAAGACGTCCTATTGGTGTTGGTATCATTAACTTTGCTTATTGGATGGCAAAGAATGGTCTTTCCTATCAGGATATTGACACTGAAGGACTTGAACTAATTGACGAGTGGGCAGAAGCATGGAGTTATTACTTGATTAAAGCAAGTGCTGACCTGGCAGCAGAGCAAGGTGCTCCAAGTGGCAATATGGAAACAAAGTATGGTCACGGCATCACCCCCAACCAAACTTACGCCAAAGCATTGGACAATTTGATACCACACGTTGAGCGTCAGGATTGGGCAGGCTTGCGTGATCAACTTAAAGCCACTGGTATACGTAACAGCACACTGATGGCACTTATGCCAAGCGAAACATCCAGCCAGATTGCCAATGCAACCAACGGTATTGAACCACCACGCTCGTTTATCAGTGTTAAACAAAGCAAGCATGGCGTTCTAAAACAAGTTGTTCCAGACTACAAGCGTTTAAAGAACAAGTATGATCTGCTCTGGGAACAGCGCAGCCCAGAAGGTTATTTAAAAATTATGGCAGTACTCCAAAAATATATAGACCAGGGCATAAGCGTAAACACCAGCTATAATCCAATATATTTTGAAGATGAAAAGATACCAATGAGCCTAATGCTGCAACACCTTTTGATGTTTTACAAGTACGGTGGCAAGCAACTGTATTATTTTAATACAAATGATGGTCAAGGTGAAATGGACATCAACAAGTTGGCTGGAACTCCACTTGAAGAATTGCCCAGCAGCGAAGATGATGCAGAATGCGAAAGCTGCACAATTTAATATAACAGTTGACACGGCCTTTGGGCCGTGTTACTTTCTTTGTAATGGAGTATACATATGAGCGTTTTTAATACAGAAAATAAGACTGACCACACCAAGGCATTGGCGTTCCTTGATCCCAGTGGTGGTCCCACTATCCAACGTTACGACACATTAAAGTATAAAAGCTTTGATGAACTAACTGACAAGCAGCTAGGGTTCTTTTGGCGACCTGAAGAGATTGACATCTATCAGGACTCAAAAGACTTTAAAAACTTGTCAAAACATGAGCAACACATCTTTACTAGTAACCTCAAGCGTCAGATTTTGCTTGACAGTGTACAAGGACGTGCTCCTGTTGAGGCATTTAGTCCGATTGTTAGCTTGCCAGAAATTGAGAACTGGATCCAAACATGGACGTTCAGTGAAACAATTCATAGCCGTAGTTACACACACATTATCCGCAATATCTACAACAATCCCAGCAAAATCTTTGACGAGATGATGGACATTCAAGAGATTGTTGATTGTGCTGGTGATATCAGCAAATACTACGATGACCTGATTGAAACAGCAAGTTGGTATAATTTGTTGGGTGTTGGCACACATACTGTCAACGGCAAAGAAGTCGTTGTAGACCTGTACGAGCTTAAAAAGCTACTATGGCTTACATTGATGAGCGTTAACATTCTTGAGGGGGTTCGTTTTTACGTTAGTTTTGCATGTAGCTGGGCATTTGCTGAAGGCAAGAAGATGGAAGGCAATGCAAAAATTATCAAACTAATTGCTCGTGATGAAAATTTGCACCTGGGTAGCACACAATTGTTGCTTAAAATTCTAAAAAAAGATGATCCAGACTACGAAAAGATTGCACAAGAAACCGAAGCAGAATGTATTCAGATGTTTGTTGATGCAGTTGACCAAGAAAAAGCCTGGGCAGAATATTTGTTTAAAGACGGTTCAATGATTGGACTTAATATCCAAGTGTTGTCTGAATATATTGAATGGATTGCCACACGCCGCATGAGTCATGTAAGCCTCAAGAGTCCATATGCGACAAAGACCAGCAACCCATTGCCCTGGACACAAAAATGGATTTCAGGTGCTGACGTACAAGTTGCTCCACAGGAAACAGAAATAACTTCATATATTTCAGGTGGCACCAAGCGTGATGTTGATGACGATACATTTAAAGGATTTAGTCTATGATTGATATTTACGGAAAACCGGGATGCATTTTTTGCGAAGCTGCGAGATCATTGTGTGAACAAAGAGGTCTAAAATATACGTACTTTATGCTTGACACTGATTTCACACGAGGCGAGCTTTTGGAAATGTTTCCAGAAGCAAAAACTTATCCACAGATCAAAGTCAACGGGACTATTGTAGGTGGGTATGACAAGCTGGGTTCTTACCTGGAAGAAACAAATTATAATGGAACAGGTTGGACTCTTTAATGGCACGTAAAAACAGTCGCGGTAGCATTAAAAGCATGGCCAAACGTGCTGCCAAAAAATCACTTAAAAGAAAGAAACGATAATGATTATTGAAACACCATACAAAGCAACAGATACTATTACTATCATGACCACGGCAGGTCAGGAAATCGTTGCAAGGCTTGTAGAAGAAACTGACACAATTATAACTGTGCAAAAGCCCATGGCAATTATGACATCTGGTCAGGGCATCGGACTTGGACCAGTATCCTTTACTGTCAATCCTGATGCAAAAATACGCATAAATAAGAGTGCTACATTATTTGTAGCCAAGACTGATGGTGAAATGGCCAAGCAATATGTAGCAAGCACCAGTGGTATTCAAATGATCTAAGGAGAGATAATGCCAGAAGTAGCAAGAGGTGACCAGGTTGACACAGTGGATTCACTAACAGGATCCGGGGGAAATTGTGCTTTTCCATTAGTCACTGCTACCAACGTTTGTTCTCCCAATGTCTTCGCGAATGGAACTGGCATCGTTCGCGAAGACGACCTAATACAACCGCATCCCAAGCCTGGATGTGTAACTGACACCAGTGTGGTTACAACATTTTCAGCATCAGTTTGGGTTAATGGAAAACGTGCCGCCCGCAAAGGTGATCAATACACAAGTGACAACATAATAACATCTGGATCACCAACTGTATTCTTTGGAGGGCCTATTACTATAATATCAGCACCCAAACTTCAACTAACAATTACGCAAATACAAGAAATAGAAGATTTCTTAGACACGGAATCCGTTCAGATTGACCAAGCGCTACAAGATTATAATACTGCTGGCGGTGGCACTGCTGGTAACACTGCCATATCAGGCAGTTCAGTATACAATGACCCATCAATAACAAACAATCAAGTTCCTCTATTAGGACGAACAGGCATTCCAGTCGATACTGGGACATCTATATCCCCTAATGAATTGGGCAATACTCCGATAATTCCAGCACCAAGCAATGCAACTGCTGATAATATTGTTTCATTACTGTCGCAGTTGTTACAAGAAGCCAATACTGGTAATTGGGATGAAACACAACCAACAACTGGACAAAGTAATCCAAATATTGTTGGTATCTGGAGAGAATTAGGGTTCCCATCAGATTCGTATTGGACAACAGATCAAACTCCGTGGTGTGCTGGATTTTTGAATTGGGTATTGAAAAGAACAGGACACAGGTGGGTACAATCTGCAAGGGCAAACTCAATAATCAATCGTACACCTGACTATAATGGCACCCCTGTCCCTATTGCCCAAGGGCAACCTGGTGATATGTGTTATTGGTCATATAGTCATGTTAATTTTATTTATAGAGTTATTAGTCCAGGAGTTTATACATTTGTTGGCGGTAACCAAAGCGACAACGGTAGAAATGACAACAATCCTTCGAATGGTTCAGTAACTGAATCGTGGTCAAGTGGGTATAACGCAAATACAGGTGGTAACGGAAGTTTACGAAACATAATAAGGCCCAGCAAAGATTAATTTGCTAGTTGACACTCAAAATGTAATATGCTATCATAAAGCATAAAAACAGGATTATATATGAAGAAAATTTTAACTGACTGCGACGGCGTATTGCTGGACTGGGAGTCTGCATTTCACGATTGGATGGTTGAAAAAGGCTATTCAAAGGTGGTACATGGCACCTATAATTTAGCTGTTGCATACGATCTGCCCACTGATAGCAAACATGATATTGTTAGAGAGTTTAACGATAGCGCCTGGATGTGCTGCTTGCCAGTGCTCAGAGATGCTGATCAGGGCGTTGCAAAACTATTTGATCACGGATATCGATTTGATGTGATTACAAGTTTGAGTTTAGACCCTTATGCTAAAAAATTACGCTGGATGAACTTGGATACACATCTTGGCAGTGATGCATTTGATGAACTAATTTGCCTTGACACTGGTGCTGACAAAGATGATGCGCTTGCGGTGTACAAAGACAGTGGCCTTTGGTGGATTGAAGACAAACCTGAAAATTGCGATGCTGGCCTACGTGCAGGGTTGCGTCCCATATTAATTGACCACCTGCATAATCGTTGGTATAATAACCCTGATGTTATCCGTGTCAAAGACTGGGCAGAATTGGTTGAGGTAGTGTTGAATGACGCTGCATGAAGAAATAATCTTAGCATACCAGAATTATATTAAAGAAGTTGATGCGTTTGAAAACAAAGGCATCAAAGCTGCTGCGCCGCGGGCACGGCGAGCATTACACGACTTAACAACGTTAACAAAAAAACGTCGAAAAGAAATTCAAGAACGAAAGAATGAAATGTAAATGGATAAAGATAGCTTAGACTACCTTGCAGGCATTGGTGAGCGAATGGTTGCATATGATGTCATCAGATCTACAATAGCAGAGTATGTGTTGGAGAATGATATTGATGACCTCGATCTTGCAACCGATTTGTTTGTTGTAGGGTTTATATGGGAAGCTGCACAACGTGGAGAAGTTCTACTGGAATCAGAATTAACAATGTTGTTGGGTGCTGATGAAAACTTTGATGAAGATCAAGAATTTAATACATATATTTTAGATGATGATAATATCGATCTTTCATTGGAGGAATTGTTGGATAGAACTGTAGACAGTTACTATGAACCACAAGAAGAAGATGACATTGACGAGGATGACGTTGATGAGTAAAACTATTCTAGTAACAGGTGGTGCTGGGTTTATTGCCCATCATGTAATTGATAAGGTATTATCTGATACTGATTGGAATATTGTTAGTCTTGATCGCCTTGATTACAGTGGCAACTTAAATCGATTGCACGAAGTAGTTGGCAAATACCCAGCACAAGAACAAAAACGAGTTAAGATTGTCCATCATGACCTCAAAGCAGAACTAAACCCTCAGATTAGAAGTACGGTTGGTAAGGTGGATATGATTGCACACCTTGCCGCAGGTAGTCATGTTGATCGTAGTATTGAATACCCAATGGAATTTATCTTGGACAATGTGGTTGGAACTGCCAACATACTGGAATTTGCAAAAACACAGGAGAATTTGGAACGGTTCGTATACTTTAGCACTGATGAAGTATTCGGGCCAGCGCCTGATGGTGTCAAGTATAAAGAAAATGACAGATACAACAGCACCAATCCTTACAGTGCAAGTAAAGCTGGCGGCGAAGAGTTGGTTGTTGCATATGAAAATACATATGGGGTTCCAGCAATTATTACGCATACCATGAATGTGTTTGGTGAACGCCAGCATCCTGAAAAATACATTCCAATGTGTATCAAAAAGTCAAAACATGGTGAGACGGTCACAGTTCACAGCAATACTGAAAAAACTAGAGCAGGGTCACGGCATTATATTCATGCCAAAGATGTTGCAGATGCACTGATGTTTTTATATAATGCAGATTTGTCACATGTTGAAAAAGACTATGGCGGCGCGAAATGTCAGAAGTTTAATATCGTGGGTGCTACCGAGATGGATAATCTTGAACTTGCTAGATTTATTGCAGAAGTACAAGGCAAGGAATTAAAGTACGAAATGGTTGACTTCCACAGTCAGCGTCCTGGTCATGATTTACGTTATGCACTTGATGGTAGCAAGATGGCTGCTATGGGATGGACCCCTGAACCAGTTGAAAAAAGACTCAAAGAGGTGGTAGAATGGACAGTACAAAATCAAAGATGGATGACAATTTAGTATTAGCGCATCTGGTGGATATCGATTGGCCAATAAAATCAGTGTCAAATCCCTGTTGTGAGATACCACTTGAAAAAACCTTTACTCTAATGGAACCTCGGCAGATTACCAAACTTAGATTATTGGGCATCAGTGTTTATGACGTTACTGAGTCATTGGATATGGATGCTGAATGGGCATTAAAGGAGTCTTGCTATGCCCCATAAAAAATGGCAGGCAAGTGTGCCGCAACCACCTAAACAAAAAGACATCAAACGTTGCTATACTGTTTGGAATTCATTGTTTGGTCAGTGGCGCACAGGTGGCAAAGTAGTGTGGCTAACGGATTCTCAAGTTACTTTTGCTAAAATCAAATATCCTAACCTAGAGCTTGAAGAAGTGTTAGAACGAGATAGCCTAGAAGAATACAAGAAGTATATGGAGCAGACAATTGATTGAATCAGACGAACTATATGATAGACTCAAAGCAATGTC
>Ga0213861_10000620_pt1 | contig 31245 bp, 41 predicted proteins | sample PICome_4_FD_160110 | JGI IMG/M metagenome (GOLD analysis project Ga0213861, IMG submission 160110) | Coastal seawater microbial communities near Pivers Island, North Carolina, United States - PICO131 | ecosystem: Environmental > Aquatic > Marine > Coastal | place: USA: North Carolina... | reverse complement strand
TCATTTTAATAAAATACACGAAAACCTACAAAAGTTTGCAACAGCAGAAGGCAATTACAAAGTTTGGATAGCAGCGACAATCAATGTGTTTAATGCGTTGCATTTTCCTGAGTTTATGGAATGGATTATACTTAATAAAATGCCCAAAGTTAATGATGATAACTGGCGTCCCATTGTTACCCCTCACCCTTTGCACGGCCCTAAGTTTTTAAATTTGCGCATGTTGCCCAAATTTGCCAAGGATGCTATACATGCAAAATACGAAGAATATAAACCACGTCTTATTAAGTTAATTGACGAAACTGATTGGGAAGATCATAGAAAAGATGCATCAAGGAAAGAAGTAGTTACAATATTAGACCAGTACAGTAGTTATATGTATGCCAAGGATTTTAGTGAGCATTTACCGGAATTTTGGAAAAATGCTAGACGACTTGATAAAATAAGAGGGCATAGTATTGAAGATTATATACCTGAATTATACGAATTAATAAAACACACAGAATTTCCAACCAAACCATAAAAGGAAAAAAGTAATGTTAAGAATTGACGACGATTACAGAAATCAATATAGAAAATTTATGATGAAAAGCAAACAGTACAATGATGTACTGGATAAAGACCAACGTGATCAGTTGGTAACATTTATGTTTAAGGAAACAGAAAACTGGCGTACAAGCCCCACTGGTAATCTTTTCTTTAGAGGAAACTTTGCAACATTGGGTGAAAAATACATTTTACCTTGGTTGTCTGAGGTTATCAATGATACAATAGATTTTGATAGTGTAACCAGCTGGCAAGGAAATTTTTTCCATACCCCGCATCAGTATGGTATACACACAGACATGCCAGAACCAAATAATCAGTTTTCAGAAAATCGAATAACATACAGAAGTATATTAATACCCTTGTATATACTCCCAGAACGCACTACGCATATTTCATTCTTTGATCAGAGAGTTATTGACACAGGGTGTACACTGGATTACGGCCCGTTTAAGAGCACAACCCATTATAGAAGTTTCACAGATTATTCTCTTATTGAGCATGTTTACGACTTGGATGGTACTACAACTATTGATGATAGGCCTATGCTTAAAGAAGAGTTTGAGAAACACTTTTTTAATCAAGCACCAAGTACCATCGAGCGTTATACAGGGTTGACAGTTGAGAACACATTTGATTGGACACCAGGTAGTGTGATAACCTTTGATACTGCACAGATTCACTGTAGTACACTGGGCAAGGAACCTTTTAAAACCAAAGCAGGATTGCGTATATCACTATTTAGGGATAGAGATTAATATGAATCATAGTGAGCACAAGTTATGCCCGTTGCTATGGAAACATCTATGTATTAATACCAATGGAAGCCCAGCGCCATGCTGTGAATTCAGCTCTAACTTTGACACTCCACTGGATCCTAAAAAGGACCTCGATGAAGAGTATAATAGTGAAAATTTTATGACACTGCGTCAAAATATGTTAGACGGCAAATCTAATCCAGTTTGTGAAAGAATATGTTACAACAAAGAACAACAGGGATATGAAAGTAAAAGGTTACACGAGATCAAAAAGTATGAAAAAGATTTTGGTACAGCATTTACGGGTAAAGAAACTGCTGTTGGAAATGTTAACGAAATTGACTATTTAGATATCAAGCCCAGCAACTTTTGCAATAGCAAGTGTGTTATGTGCAACAGCAATCGAAGTAGTCAATATGCACTTGAAAGCAAGAAACATAGAAACTATGCAGGACCTATTGTTGTAGGAGGCTGGTATAGTCAAAACAAACACAAGATAGAGCCTATTTACAAAAAAGTTTGGCGATTTAAAATAAACGGAGGTGAAACTTCTGTCATGCCAGAAATTGAGGAAATACTAAAAGGAGTTGCTGAAGGTAAAAGTAGTAAGGCAATTGTCATACTTAATATCAATAATACATTTGACATTACCAAATACCATGAATACTTAAAGCAAATTCATCATGTAAGTGTGGTACATAGTATTGAAGATTACGGAAAGGCAAATGAGTATATAAGATACCCTGCCGATTGGAATACTGTTTACAGCAATTTAAAAACGTTTTATCAATATACTTCGGAAAACAATAATGTAATTGGCACGTTTGGGATATTAGTGTTAAGTTTAAATTATAAAACATTTCCATTTCTTGTTGAACAGTTGCATAAAGAGTTTCCAAGGAACCTTTACTATTTTGGTCATATACATCAACCAGCTGACTTCTTGGTAAGTGGGTTGACTCAGGAAGAGTTGGACCAAGGGCTGAGTAATCTAGAAGAAGTTATGTCTCGACTACCAGAAAGTGTAAATAAAGTGTTAGCAAATACCTATATGTTTTATAAAAAATCAACAGAAAACGGTACTGATGCACAAACAAGAAAAAAGATGTTAAATGCGATATCGCACTTTAATAGAATAAGGGATATTGATATTAAAGATTATATAGATATTTCTTTGGATTAAAACCCTCTTAAATGTATCCAATCTGAAAACGATGATTGTTTTCGATCAGAATATTTTATAATAGCTCCTTGGTATTGGTTTTTATCTTTATCTGGTTCCAATCTAGTCCTTGGGTAATCAAAGTCTTCTCGGGGATAGCCGATGCCCAATACGAAGTCAGTCATATTCTTTTGATTTAACACTTCTTTGGTATATCTACCTGGGCCTATTGCCGCCACAAAGCCTACTTCAAGCCCTAGGGATTTTGCAGTGAGAGTTAAAATAGCTACACTCATCCCTATTGCCATAAATCTGCCTTTATCGTGACATGGATTCTCCCAATTTAATTCCGGAACACCTTTTTTTTCTTCTTCAGTAATTTCATTAAAATCTGTTCGATTGGAAAATACAAAAGTCAACGGGGAAAATACTTGTGGATTCATTTGAGAAGGTTTAAGTGTGCAAACGGTGTCAGTGTATATAAATTCCTTGTCACGTAACGCCTTGGGACCCAATACATCGACTCTGATTGGTTGTATACATTGTTTTGCTGGAGTTTGTTCCAATGCATCTAACAAAATTCTTACTTTTTCCAATTCAACTGGACGTTTGGAAAATGCTCTACATTGATATCGATCTTTTAAAAGATTTACTATATAATTTTCTTCGTAAGTTTCAACACCGTTACTAAATTTATCCATTAACTGTACAGCGCACTGCTTTAGTATTGCTCGGTCTTCAGTATGATCCACAATGATGCCATCTAAATCTGTATAGAGGCGTTGATGAATATTAATTTCAACTGATACATCGCCTTTTAATTGTTTATAGTTCGAGCCAAAAAACCGATGCGAAATTAGATCAGTGGTATTAAAATAATTTTCTCTTCTAGTTTCGTCTTTGTATCGTAATACATCGATATAGGAATCAATAATTAATAACATATCACGTTTACATTTACTATAATCGCCTGTTCTTTTTGGAAATTCTGTATGAATTATTTTTGTGTACTTTTCTGCAAGTTCGTTTTTGCAAAGTTCTATTTTTTCAAATGCTTTCATTTACTGATACCTTGTATATAAATATATTTATTACAGAAGAACAAAATAAAATTAAAAATAGTTGACAGAACAGCAAAAACATGTTAGATATGGTAGTATGAATGAAGATTTAAAATGGAGCAATTATGACTTCACCAAGATTCCGTTCGACGACATTGTTTCAGTGGGTCAACGAACTTTGCTCTACAGAGATATATTCACAGTATCTTGGTTACTTGGCCGTTTTTGTAATTACAAATGCAGTTATTGTTGGCCATATGCAAGATCGGATAGAAAAGATCACAGACCAACAGAATTGTGTTTAAAAACAATAGATGAAATAAAAAGTCAAGCTCGTGCAAATAAGTTTAACAGTTTTCATTTTAGCCTCTCTGGCGGCGAGCCTACTTTTCATCCTGGGTATCTCGATATACTTGAGCACCTTGCTGTTGATGTTGGTAATACTAATTACACTTCTGTTCATATGACATCAAACTGTAGTCGCAACATGAAATGGTTTGAAAAGTATGTAGAAGCAGTTAAGCCGTTTCATCGTGCAAGCATTACTGCTAGTCTACACACAGAGCATCTTAATACACCTGAGAAAATGCAGGACTTTGCTGACAAGCTAATCTTCTGTCAAGAACACGATGTACAAGTTACAATCAATATGGTGATGGTGCCAGATTGGTTTGAACGTGACTGGGAGAACGCATTATTTTTTCACGATCAGAATATAAACGTCACGCTGAAGCCTCAAAGCGACCCTACAGCCAGCCGAGTAGTAGATGGGTATACTGATGACAACCTAAAGCGGTTGCACAATGGTATGCCGCAACGTGCATACACAGAAAGCAAACGCAAGTGGGAAGGCCGTCCTAAACCAACATTCCAAGTTCCGACGGGAATTGGCAAACCTGATGCAAGTGTGCCCTGGCATATGCAAATTGAAATGGAAGACTCAACAGGTAATAAATACTACATGGACCAAGCTGAGCGATTTAATGCTTTCAATTTTAATAAGTTTAAAGGTTGGAGTTGTAATGCTGGCTATCAGGGTATCATAATCCGAGAGCCTGATGGAAGTGTAAAGCGCAGTTACAGTTGCCACGATGCTCCTCTTGGAAATATTGAAACAGGATTTAAGTTATTTGATAAGCCAATGCCTTGCATTACTGAAAGTTGTGTAAGTAGTGCAGATAGTAAAATCCCTAAAAGGAAACTATAAATATTTTAAAGGACATCACAATGATACCATTTTTTCTTAGTGCTCCGAGAACTCGCAGCAGTGTTCTTTTTGAATTAGCTGAGCCTTATCTCTTACAGAAACACGATTTACACCCTATCAACGGACACACTGAATATTTCTTAACAAGGGCATATTGGGCACAGATGCATGACGCCCGCACTGATACAGTTAACAAAACTCAGATGATGCCACATTATAATAATGGAAAAATAGTAGTACATCATGTTTACCCTCCAATATATCCAGACATCAGTGTTGCAAATCATAATAAGTTAATACAATTAAAAAAAGCTAGAGATGACGGATACGAATTCAACCTAAAGGGTACTATTGAATGTGCCGATAGTGCTGAAGAGATACTAGATTTTTATAAAGATCGTAAAATTATTATCACCAAGCGTCGAAATCTCGAAGAGTTGGTAGCAAGTACATTGTTTGCTGTGACCGTTAAGACATTTCATCTAAGAGAAAGCAATAAAGAAAAATATCAGTCATTGTTGAAGACTCCTATAACATTGTCACCGCAACAATTAGCAATATCAAAAGACCTACTTGAATATGTGTTTAGGTTATGGGATATGGAAAGACTTGCAAAACAAAACAATATCGCAACTCATGTCACATATTATGAAGACTTGGATAGTGAATCCGCTATATTTAACGAATTAGACAATATTTTTGAAACTTGTCGCTGGCGAGATAGCCTTCCAGAGAATTACACCCTTACCCTTCCACAAAAGATAGAAAAAGATTATTCAAAACTTATTAATAACTATGACGAAATTAAGGAAATAGTACGCAATGTATCAAAATTTTAAAAAACTAAATCTTCCAATATATAATAACTTACAAGAGGAATTGGAAAAGATAATTAACTGGCGCACTTATCAACAAATTTGCATCACTGTGCCCAAGGGTCACGAGAATGACACACAGTTTGGTACAGGTAGTTTAATTTATGATTGGGATAATTCATATAATGAAAATGGCAAGATGATTATTCCTGAAAGAAATCATCATCTACATGAATCTGATTTTACTGAAATTGCAACTATTTTTAAAGATACTATTTTTGAAGAGATTGTAGTTATGCTACGGGATAACAAGTACAACTTAGGAAGAGTGCGATTAATGACGTCAAAGCCTAAGACATGTTTATCGTGGCACACGGACTCGTCTTACAGATTGCATTATCCCATTAAAACTCAGCTTGGCTGTAAAATGATTATTGAGAATGAAGTAGCTGATTTGGAGGAAAACCAATGGTGGTGGACTAACACTATAAAAGAACACACTGCAATAAATTCGTCAACTGACTTGAGAATGCATTTGGTTGCATGTGTACTTTGATTTTAAGGATAGATCATGTTAAATTATTATGAATTAACACCACAGGAAAACACATTTAAAACTATATCAGTGCAAACGACTTATAAATGTCAACTAAAATGTGCTAACTGCTATTTGGGGGATATGTTGAATAATGACAGCATTCCTGATATAGACATTAATGAGTTTGAATTATTTTTATCTAAATTAAACAGTAGGTGCGACATTAGATTTATAGGGGCAGAGCCCACTATGAATCCCAACTTATTTGCATTAATAAAGAAAACTAGACAATACGGTCACCGACCGTCTCTCTTGACCAATGGACTAAAGTTAAGGAGAGAAGATTATGTACAGGGTCTAAAGTTGTCAGGCCTAAACATGTTGGGTATCAGCATGAATGGGGGATTGGAGGATTCAGTATATCAAGATTTTGATAATGGAAGATATGCAAAATCAAAGACCATTGCACTTGATAATTGTTTTAAGTATAATATTATGCCTCATGTAAACGTAATCATTGATCCTACTAATATTTTTGTATTAAAGCCGTTGATAAAATTTATAACTGAAACAGCAACACGTCATAATAGGAAATTTAGCACAATTAAATACCCAGTGGCATTAAGAATAAAGTCTATTGGACAGATGGGATTTTATAAAAAATCTTACACATACACACTCAGTGAAATGGTTGAATTAATGTCTGATATACATGGTGTTGACATTAGAAAAACAATAACAACTAAAGTGGACGGTTATGAAGAAAAACGATCGTTAATATATCAAGTAAACACTGATAATGGTCCATTAATCGTGAAGCTAACTGATTGGTCTATAGATGACGATGGGGTACCAGATTCTGGAAGTAACAGACGTGGAATTTTAACTGATAAGTACACAGTGGCTCCATTTTTTGAATATTATGCAGTAAAGCAGAAGGAAATTGCAGATGTCTAATTTTTATCAGAAAACTTGGCATATCAATGCTGATATAGAATTATTAAAAGAAATTGTTCAAGAAAATAAAGATAAATTTGTGTGTCCGTTTCAGAATGCAGTAAGCTATTTAAATGTATACAAGACTGATGATTGCTCGGTACAGTTTTTTAACCTTCAAAATTGCGATTATACAAAGGAAAAAAATAGAGAGGGCGAAGTTTATATAAAGTATTTAATGTCAACTATGCGCAAAGCAGGAAGAGATAAAGATTATACATTTTTGAAAGAAAATTTTGAACAGTTTTGCATAGAAACCAATGAAGAAAATTTTGTACTAGATAACAATGATGATCCTAAAATAAAAAAGCTATTAAAAAGTTTAAGAGATACATGGCGTTATGATTATTCTACAAAAAATGGGTCAATATGTAGAGTGAGGCTAGTTAGGCTCCCAGCTGGAACTCAAATGCCTTTTCACAGAGACGAAACCAGTTCAAAAAATTTACGAGTAATATGCCCTATAATAACAAATGATCAGTGTATAAATGCATTTAAAGACACTGATGGCACAATTGTAAAAGAGTCTTTCCCTGCAACTGGATCTTTTTATACGTTTAATGATGAGAAAATTGAACATGCAGTGTTTAATAACTCAGATCATGATAGGTATGCATTGATAATGACAGTTGTTGGAGTTGATGATTTAAAAAGCTGGGACAGAGGGTATTACAAGAATAAGTTGTTTTGGGAGGCGTATTCACGTGGACCTTAAAGTAATAACTGATAAATCTCTAGCAGAATCCATTTTTTTAAAAGGGTCTACTACTAATGATAGGAATGCTATCAATTATACTCTAAAAGAATTTAATCAGTCTTGGAACAGATGGATGAAGTTCTTTGTTCTTTGGGATAACGAAAATGTAGTAGGATTTTCTGGAATCAGAAATTTTGGAGAGTATGCAAGAATTTTAGATAGATACTTTATCATGCCTGAATACAGGGCCAAGGGTATAGGTGACAATCAGTATAATCAAATTTTTGTTCCAACATTAGTAAACAACTGTCATGACAAAGTTCCATTTTTTTCAGTTGAAAGAAGCACTCGCAGGAGATCTATACAGAAAGCAATTGATAGCTGTAATGAAGTTCTGCCATTAAACCATCATTTTCATTTATTGGATGAGATGTATGAAACAGCCCCACGTAGTTGGCAAAACATTGCAATAAGAACTGATCATAACACTCTTGATTTAAAATTTACTGCTAATGTGGCTATATAATTCTACCAAATGCCCATTTGCGTTCTGCACACCACCAGCACTGCTCACAGTGTATGTCGTTGTTTGACTTAATACAACTAAGTGTGAATGGGTAAAGGCTATCAAGGAGATCCAGTGACTTATAAATCTCAGCAATATGTCGCTTATCGTGATTTATAAATGGCTGATAGAAGTTTTCAATATAATTATTCTTCTTTTCAATACCATCTCTAATAGTCATTGCGCCAGTATACCCAAGGTTTATGTCGTTAGGTGGATTATGTGTTATTCCAGTGTAAACAACGTCGACTATGCCATCAATTAAATCTTGGTTGGGACGAATAAACAAATTTTCTCTTGATTGTCCATCAGTGATTTTTGTTTCAATTAATGTTGTGTTTTTTCTATTAGTTAGTTCTAAACATTTTTTGTAAACATTTCTAACACCGAGTATTCGGTTGGGCCAGAAAATTGAATCAGTAGTATAAAAAGTAATCGGATCGTCTGCGTAAGTCATTAACAAATACATTAGCAATGTACTATCAGCACCCCCACTAACTGAACATCCAATATTACCAGAGTGAATATTAATATTAATTCCGCAAAGATCTAATTGTTTCATTATCTATCAGTCTTCTCTAATAATTAATGCTATTCTCGGACGTGTGATGTTTACAACTCTGTGTGGTTTTTTGACATTAAGCATATGCCAACATTTGGTATCTTCGGATATTTCAAATAATAGTTCTCTATCATCGACGTCAAAACTTCCCCCGTCAACTGGATCGTTTTCTTTTTGACTAAAGAATTGAGTTTTAACTGATGCTCCCCCTTGGTCAATTAAATATAGATACTTACGCATAGTGTGACCCCAGTCGTAATGTAATGGCAGATCGGCTGTGATTACTTGCCATCGAATAACATGTGGGAAATCTATATAATCATGATAAAAGTCTTTAATATCAGTTGATGTATCATAAACTGCAAAAATTGATTTACCATCTGGCACTACACTAGTCGTTGGACAAATATTGCTTTGATTACGAATATCCTCCAAGCTAAGTATAAACGAGTCGGGTAATTTTGGTAAGTCAATTTTTGTATAATTATCGATCATATTAGTCCTATATAATAGAATTTAAAAAATATTATGCACTACTTCCATCATCTAAGTTAATCCAAGATCCGCCTTGATATCCTTGAAATTTATTGGATGTAGTATTATAAATAATCATACCGTTGGATGCTGTAAGAGATGATCGTTCAGTATCAGTATAACTTCCAAATTGTACAAACCCACCAACAGTAAGACTATCATCAAACGCTCCGTCACCTGCTACTGTAAGCTTGGCAGATGGTGTCACGGTTCCTAAACTAAAGTTGCCGTTTCTATCAAGAAGCATGATATTTGTTAATGGCAAAGTTTCAGAATCATCATCAACAATTACAAAAAATCCGCCGCGGCCTCCGCCGATGCTGGTCTCAATAACCTTTCCATTAACGTCATTTCTTGAAAAATAGATGCGACCTCTGTCAGATGTTGTTCCAGACAAGTCCAAATCACTGTTAACTGTAAAGTCCAACCTTGTAAAGTCATCGTTTATTTCACGTGATAGGAGTATATTGTTACCGATAATACTATCAGTACCTATTGAGTCAGTGGTGACATTGGTTGCTATAACGGTATTGTTTACTCCATCAATGATTGTCGAAGAATCATCACCAAACACACTGCCGATTATATCTCCAGTTACATTTCCAATTAAGTTTCCAGTAATTGTATTATTGGACGTGTTAACTATAATGCTGCTATCGTCACCAACTATGTTAATACGGTAATTTGATCCCTCAAAAACTTCTGTATCATCACTTGGAACGAAGTTTCCACCATCCCACTTTAATATCTGTCCCACTGATGGGGTAACGGGAATATCAACGTCGTCCAAATCGTTAATACTAGATGGAATGGTTCCAGTTACTCGAAGTCCCCCTTGGGTGGAACCATCTCCTACCCATAACTCTTTGTTGTCAGTGGTATAGATTAGTTCCCCTTCTAAGGGGGTGATTAGTTGACGTTCTGTGTTAGTTCCGCGTCTTAGACGTAAAGCCATGCTTATAACTCCTGGATAGTTTGTTATAAGTATTTATGCTTTTTTAAAGATAAGTTTACTTTCTTTTCTTCATAAAGTCTTTTGTGCGCTTCTGTATATCTTTTTTCACCTGTAACGTATTTAATGTAAAATCAACACTGTCAATCATGTCGTCGTATTGATCAAAAAAATCTTCTAACATCTCTTCTACAGTTTGCCTGTTGGATAGTTCCAGTTTTTCTTGATCAACATCGATCACCCATTTTTTACCATTTGTAAAGGATACATTAATAGACTTGATGTATTGTATGGGGACGGCTTTTATATCCACGTCCCCAAACACTTCAGGCCAAATTTTAATTACTTCTGGTGGCAATCGATTAGGCTTAGGCACTCGCTTCTTCTTTAACTGTGGGTTTTTTCTTGGTGGGAGCAAGATTTTCTGCTTCTTCACGAAGTCTCTTTGCTTCTTTGAAAAGTCTGTCAGCATCACTGCGATACTTTGCAGCAAGCGCTTCATCAGAGAGTGGCTCAGCAGCCACTTCAGCTACTACGGGTGCAGGAGCAACGGCCTCTGTCTCAGGCTGTCTTTCGCCCTTGATGGCCAGGTCTCCTACTGTAACTCCAGCTTGTTCTGCAATAAGAGCATTTAATTCTGAAAGCATAATAACACTGTTTCTGTTAGGTGTCATTTCAACACCACTAGATGCAACCTTGATTAATTTCCCAGTTTTATGAAATGCTGCAAGCATATTGCGTCCATCTGGGAGTCTAGTTCTAGCCATAACATCAGCTAACTCATTTGATTCTTGACCAGATGGAGACTCAATCAATTTCATAAGAGAATCATGTTCATCCGCTGCTAGATTTTCAGTAGTTACAACAATACAATTTTCTGGTTCGTCTGGTACTACACGATATGCAACAACAATTTTTCTTTTGTTATTTTGCATTCTACCAACGTGTTTTAGATTTGACATATTATTCTCCTGTTGATTCTGCGTCTGGCTTTGTTGTAGGGATAGCAGCTAAAAATTGTTCTAGTTTTGTATAAGTCTGTCCCACTACTGCCATTTCATTTGGCTTGAATGCCCCACGCTGACTTGCAACATCGATAATAGTCTTAAGCGCTTGCAAATCTTGGATAGACAGTTCTGGATTAGCAGCAGTTGCAGCAGCTTCAGTATTTTCTTTTTGATCACTCATTGTTAATCTCCTTTATACATTATATATCATATTAATTTCATTTATATTTCAAATGTGGACATGCCAACATGAAATATGATAGTTCTTTGGATTCTTCAAACCCAATTCTAACAGTATTAGCTATCTTATTATCATGGTCAAGACTGGTAGACCTTCCAACATAATACCTACTTTTTAAATGGCTTTCTATCCATTTTTCCAAAGCTTCATTGATATTATATTGAAAGGGAATGTCTACGTATTCAAAATGGTTAGGAGGAAATTGTAACCTCCTAACCATAAAGATATTATACGGGTTTGTTTTAAGTACGTTACCCACGTGACTCCTCATAGTGTGCTGTTACCCCAAATGGGCCTTCCAGGGATTTGTTGCTGTTGCTGTGGATGATAAACACAGTGTCACAGTAATCTGGATCACCCCAGCTATCCCAAGCATAGCCATCAGTAAACATAATGAACTTCTTGGGAACAATATCGTTCTCTTTCATGTAAGTCCAGTTGCACATAAAGTCAGTACCACCGCCTCCCATAATTCTGTAGTCCATTAGATCTTCACCGTTGTCAGGGCTAAAATCTTGTTCATTATACACTTTGGTATCAAAGCACCACAATTTAATGTTGTAGTCCGGATACTCTTCCATGATGCCTTTGATCTCGCTAAGGAAGTCACGTGCTTGCTCATTGCCAATGGATCCGCTCATATCAAGTGTGACGGCAATGTCAATAGTTTCAGCAAACGCCATGCCTGGCAGGATTGCGCCACTCATTTGACCTTTCCGGCTGGGTCTAGCAAACGTGTAATCGCTGCGGATTGTGCTTTGAATTTGCTGACGCAACAACTCACGCCAGTTCATCTTAGGCTCAGTAAGCTCTTTGATCATGCGCTGGATGTCACCAGGTGTATTACCAACACCTGCACTTTGTGCAGACTGTAACATTGCTTCTTTGATCTCGTCTTTGATCTGATCCAGTTCAGCCTTGCTGTACCGAGGACGACCACCTTTGCCGTTCTTACCCTCAGTGCCATCTTCGTCACCGTCTTGATCCCAATCAAGGTGTTCGTCCAGCAACTCACCGAGTCCTTCAAGCCACTCTTTACCGTTTTTCTGGGCTTTTTTAAACAGATCATCATAGACAGCTTCACTTGTCCACTTTTCGTATTTAAAGTCCTGATAGCAATCAATAAACTTGGGTTTCATACCAATGCGATCACGGACAAGCAGATTGTTTACGATGTAATCTGCTGCAATGTTGTATAGCCCATGGTCACGGAATTCACGACGGCCAAAGTGATCATATACACAGTGTAGAATTTCGTGTGCGATAACAAACTCAATTTCTTTGTTGTCCATTGCATTAAAGAACTGAGTGTTAAAATACAAATGACGTCCGTCAGTTGCAGCAGTTGGACACCAATCATCAGCGGGTTCAACTTTGAGTCTGGTTGCCATGTTTCCAAAGAACGGATGCCGCAGCAATAGTCCAATACGTGCTACAATAACACGATCAAGAACTTCTACTTGCATCGCCTTCAGTTCAGCCTCCGTCAATTCTTTCGGAGCCCATTGTTTTTTAGTCTTACTTGCAGTTTTCTTAACAGACATAGTTTACCTCTTGTTTCAGTGCCTATACTGTAATGTAACAGTATTTACGATTGGTGTCAATACAAAATATGAAAAGTGACTGAAGTTGCCTTCAGCCACCTTTCTGCTCAGTTTATCAAGAATTTGCAGCCTTGATATACTTGCCATAGCGAGCATGGAACTCGTCAAAGCACTCAACCTCATCAGGGTCAATTGGCAGTGCGTATTGTGTAAGGGCAAGTTTGATACCCATAACAACCAACTCAGTGTCAAAGTTGTCCATTGTAAAGCGCAGGAAGTTGTTGACTTTATCGTCAAACTTCTTGTCTTTGGAGTCGCTTGCTTCTTTGAGTTCATAGCAAAGAGATACTGTCAAGGAATACATGGCACTGATCTCTTTGGTCTTCATCTCTTTTACACGACCTGCAAGAATTTCGCTAGGATCGGGCATCGCACTGGCAACCTTGCGGTGAGCCATAAACTTAACAGCCAGTCCTTCACCAACTGCACCTGCAACCAGGTCAGTGGTAGTACCATCGTCAAGCTGGTCTTCAAGAAGTTCGCTAACAAAGGACCACGAACGTGGAGTAGCAAACGAGCGGCTTGGAGACTTGGGATCAAAGTCGTAAAGGTCTTTCTTGCTAAAGTTCAAGAAACCCACAACGTCTTTGTGGACACGGTTGTTAACTGCCCACTGGAACCAGTCATCAAAGTTGACTTGCATTTCCAAGTGAACAAACCGGTTTGCAAGCGGCGCAGGCATACGGTAAGTAACGCCTTTGTCCGACTCACGGTTACCAGCAGCAACGATCATAACGTTGTCGGGCAGCCGGTAAGTACCAACCTTACGGTTGAGGATCAGCTGATACGCAGCAGCTTGCACAGCTGGAGCAGCAGAGTTCATCTCGTCCAAGAACAGGACGATGTTTTTGTGCTGGGATGCCAGCTCTTCGTTAGGAAGCTCGCCAGGTGCCGCCCAAACCATAGTACCAGCGTTACTGTCGAAGTAAGGGATACCTTTAATATCGGTAGGTTCCCAAAGCGACAAACGAACGTCAATAACGTGTGCTTCCAGGGACTCTGCAATCTGATGAACAACATCAGATTTGCCAATGCCCGGAGGACCCCAAAGGAAAATTGGGCGCTTCTTGATAAGTGCGTGACGGATGCTTGCCTTGGCCTTGTTCGGGCTAACTGTGCGGGTGTTGTCAGACATTCTGTAATCCTTTCTATGTGTATCAGTGCCTATGTACTTAATATAACACCAGTGGCAACATGAGTCAACAAGAAAAATGCAGGATTATAATTTTTTTGATCTGCTAAGTGCTTTTGCTAGGCCATACTTCTTTAGGTCACCAGCAAACAGAGTAAGTTCCACGGCCTTCTTTTCGTTCGTTACGATTATGCTGGTCTTAGTAGTGTAGTATGGACAGTCAATAAATTTGTCTAAAAATATAATGATTTGTGTGGTAAACGGCATATCTTTGGGATAGGGTATTTCATAGTTGTTGATACCGATCTCATTGATGACTTCGAGGCCTGCATCTGTTAGACGCAAGCCTCCTGACTCTTTATTTCTGATGTTTTGCCACCACATGTGCATGTGCTCTTTTATGGAAAGCTCGGATGTATCTTTACCCAGTTGTGTAAGAAATATCCGTGTGTACGTTTCTTTCCAGTTCATTTTTCAAACACTTTTGTACCCGCTGAGAGCATATAGACTTCAAAGTCATTGCATTTGAAAATATCATTTAATTTTTTTGCCAAATTATGAGCGTGTCCTGGATTACTGAAACTGACTTTTTTGTATTTTGGTCCAGGATAATTTGTTAGTGAATTAAAACTCTTCAAATTAAAAGGCGCCCCATTGTGGAAAACAGCCCAAATAGCTTCAGATTCCAAAACCTGTTCAGTCTTGTATGTTTTGTTATTAGTGTATTCTTTAATAACTTTTGGCTTTGGTCTACTCATTATACACGTATCCTTATTATCTACGTATATATTTATCTTTGAACTTGAAGATTTTACTTCCAGTTTCCTCCACCATCTAGTTTGACATTGATAACTTCATCAGTTTGATTTTTTTTCATGTCGGCGACCAAACGTTCTAGGTCACCTTCCATCCTACTCATTACAATGCCTATAGTAAATGCAAGATTTTTAGCTTGTTCAATTGATAGCTTGACTTCTCTTGACTTGCTATTTTCAGCAATCTTCACTTGTTGGATAAACTGCTGTAGTGGTATCGTGTTTAATGGTTCTGTTTGCACGTGATAATTCCTGTTTCATTTCTAATTCAGTCTTGAATGGACCTTTTGTTTCGTAACGTTCTACTGTGATAAGCTTTGGACAAAAAGATTTCAACCATCCATTGCCAAAGTTGATAATGTAGTATCCAGCACAATAAAGACTTTTTGACTTCTCAGATTTTGCAAACAATGGAAGTTTTCGCTTTACATCATATATGACGTTATGTGGAAATACCTTTGAAGGATAGTTGTATACATAATACTCGTCATCACTATTTGTTATATTAACAGTGATATCTTCATTCTTTGGGAATTCTATTCCCAATCTTGTTTTAACTTGGTTTTGATCATCAAAAAATTCAGTATTAGAAGGGCTTGTGAACAAATATTTGTCGTCACTGTGACTAAGTGTACCAACTCTGACTCCTTCTTCTTCTAAAATCCAAAATTTATCTCTAAGTACTATTTTTGCTTTTAACATTTTGTATACCTTGCTGAAAATGGTTCGCTGTAAAGTTTAATTTGTTCTGACATCCTTTGTAGATCCCACTTTGCGCAAAACTTTAGTAATCTAACGCCAACTTGTGATACATCTTTGGACTCTACGCTCTTGATAACAGTGTCAATTTCTTCACGAATATGACTAGGCTGTGCTGTGAGATCACATAATGTTACATTTCGATGGTAATCGTCAAGAACACGGTGCTCTACCCCATTGTGGTCTGTCCAACGCTGTAACATCATGTTATTCCAATTAAAGCCTTTTGCTTGTTTGTCAGCAAATGCTTCATTAAGCCCTACTTTATTTTTGGTTCCTTTTGTCCGTACCCCTGGATATGCACTAAACACATTGTCGCTTGTGTCACCGCGCATACACTTTTCAAATAACATGAACGCAGGCCTTGGAGCAGGTTTAGCCTCTTGTGTTTTTTTATCAATAACAGGCTTGCCTTTATCATCAAAATATCCTTCGTGCGTAATAGTCATGTTAGCAACACCGTTATATTGACGTACTTTTGGACTGATTAGTTGCGCAAAGTCACTATCAGTGCTAATAATAACGTGATTATCGTTAGGATGATTTTGTACCCATCCAGCAATCAGGTCATCAGCTTCAAGTATGGAATTCTGTAGCACTGTGCAATTTGTTTTGTCTCTAATAAAATCTCTAAAGTTGTCAAAAACTTCAAAAAACAACTTGTCTTCTTCTGCATCTTTAGGACTAAGTGCATCTCTAGAAGCTTGTCGATTACGCTTATAAGGCTCGTAGAAATCTTTGCGCCAACTGCGTCCTTCTAAGCAAAACACAACATGATCTGCGTCAAAATCGTTCCATGCTTTCTTAATGCTATTAAACGTAATATGCAAAGCCATGCCAACTTTAGTATCAATGTCACCTCTTACTGCGTGACGAGCTCTAAAAAAAGTGTTCATAGTGTCAACTAAGATATATGTTTTCATGATACTTCAGACTTTCCTTTACTGATGGGTATGACATTAATATAGCCTGCTCCGCGATCAGTGTCAAGGCCTTCTTCGTCTAACATTTGATAAACAATATCACGGAACCAACGATCAACTATTTCTTCTTCAGGATCTTGCTGTGTACCGTAACCATTAAAGATTAATTCTTTAATAAAAATTTCATTCCAATCCATTTCAAAGAACCCATTGCGTATATTTTCTTGATTTACTTTGACATCAAGTACATTAATCCATGGATCGCCTTTTGCAGTGGCTCTATCCTTGGGGGATAATTTAGCAAGTTCTTCTTCCTTAGAGGCTAACTTGGCAGCCTCTTCAGCTTGTTTTTTTTCTATTTGAAGACGTTGAATTTCAGTCTCTTCAAGTTCTCGTCTGTGAATAGCATCTAATGCGGCAGATTCTAAATCTGCTATTCCTGTTATTTTTTTAAGCCATTTTTTCATTCGTATTTTGCCTCTCTTTGGTTAGATATAAATTTTAGTAGATAATACATTGACGTTGTGTAGTTTTGAATATACAAGCAACTCACTCACCAGTACTTTTATTTCATTGTCAGTAAGATCATATAATTCAGTTTGAGTAGACTGTGGTCCAACTGCACTGCGATGTTTGTAAGTATGTTCAATGTATTTCTCTAGTTGTCTAGTTTCAGAATCTTTTTCTAGAATCAGTCTTGCATATACTCTAAAATCAGAACCATCTTGATTGCGACCGCGTTGTATATTATTCATATACTTGCCACGACCTATCTTAACTAGGCCCCTTGATTCTAAACCAGTTTCATGATCAGTTACATGCGATCTGGCAATGTACACTGTCCATTCTGGATTACTTGGATCTTCTAACCTAACATGTCCTGCATTTTTACGTTCAGTTATAATATCAATCCAACCAGCACCTTTTTTACTCATAAGTTTTTTCTCAACTTCTCAAACTGGTCTTCTGTGTGGACACCTTTAAGATATTTGACATTTTTATCAAGTTCCCCAGGCATTTCCAAATAAGCTAATATGGAGTCTGGGAGTGAATCTCCATCCTTTTTCCATACAAACTTCTGCAACTTCTTGAACATTGAGATTATATTCTTCCGAACGTCCGCCCAACGGCATAAGGTATACAGGGCATTCAATGCCAGCGTTGCGATATTCCTGAACAGCACGACCGGCTTCATCAATGTCTGCACGATCAGCAACAACAAATTTGAGATAAAGATCGCTACCATCCACAAGGCTATACTCACGAGCAATGTTAGGCTTAATAGCATCCTCCCAAGATTCTCCACTAACGCTGAGTTTGGGTGAGCAACTCCATGTAACTGTAATTCTGTCTTGATCATTGAGATAATTGAAGAATTCGTTGTGTAAACTTTGTGTAGTGTTTGTTTCAAATGTGACATTTTTTAAATCCTGCATAAGAGGGTGTTCAAACAATTCCACATACAAACGCTGCCACGCAAGCAACGGTTCTCCACCCGTTAGTATCAAATGAACATCCTGTCCATTATCCATAGTCCACTTGCCTTCTGGTGTAAGAGACAGTAGATGTTCTATTACTTCATCAATGGTACGATCATGTACCAGGTGCTTAAACTCGGGATAGATACTAGCATATGTATCACAACCTGTATGAATAATAGGCAAGTCTTCAAACTTTTCAGTTGTCTCATGCACTCCCGCATCCAGTAATGCTTTTACTTCAGCATTGTAACGTTGCCCATTGGCGAGTTTTTCTGCACGACTGGGTTCATCACGTCCCAACCCAAAATTCATACAACGGAAGTTGCAGCCAAATGTGCGCAAGAAGACACTGGGAACTCCCACAAACTTGCCCTCACCTTGCACACTATAAAACGCTTCACTGTATCTTAGTTTCATCTTGGTGCAAACTCCTGCTGTAATTTAATATTGTCAAAGAATTCTTTTTTAGTTCCATAATCAGTAAAGAAAGATCCTTGAAGGACTGATGTTTGTGTTAAACTGCTGTGTGCCATAATACCACGGTTTTCACAGCATCCATGAGTTGCCTGAATATAGACGCCTACATTATTGGAGCCAGTTGCTTCCATTATTTCTTTAGCAATATCATTCGCAAGCTCTTCTTGCAGTGTACCACGTCTAGCACACCATTGTGCAATACGTGTATACTTACTAAGTCCAATAAGTTTTTCCGCAGCAATAATACCAATGTATGCTACACCAGTTACTGGCTGATGATGATGGCTACACATACTTTTTAATTCACTGCGTACCACCAACATGCCTTCATAACGCCCTGCTTGGTCATTTGGAAATGCAGTTGCATTGGGCTTGGGCATGTATCTGCCACTCATTATTTCTTTAATGTACATCTTAGCTAGTCTGCGGCCAGTGTCCATGCTGTTGGGATCATTTTTGCGATCTATTATCAAACTGTCCAACACGCTTTCAAACTTTTCAGTAAGTTCATCAATCAGCAACGGATATTCTTCTTCGTTAATATGTTTGCTGATGTTGTCACCAGCCCAGAAGCGATCCCCAGCTTCTTCTATTCTTTTTTTAATTTTTTCAGATGTGTTCAATTTCTTCTCCATGAAATATGGTACAACGTAATATATACATTGTACCATATATTTAGACTTTTGTCAAGCTATTAATTTTTTTTAACCAGCGATCCCGTTCCCAGGGATAAACTAACCAAACGTCGTCTTCTGCCTTGTTCACTTCATCCCAATAGTAATCAGTGTCTTGGAAGTCGCTGCTCCAGTTTTGGGTCATGGCAGCAAATTTAACATTTTTATGCCATACGCTTTTCCAAGCATCAACCTCGTTTGGAAAGCAACCTGACTGCCAATCATTTTTAATCCAATTAAATGTAGCACCAGTATCGTTGATGTCATCCACTATCAAAATATTTTTACGTTTGTTGATGTCCCAACGACATTTAGTGTTTTCACGATCTTCTACATCAACATAACCGAACGCCATTTCAGGAAGCCATAAGTTACATTCAGTAGATGCATCACCATCTCCATCTCTCAATTGTACTTTAAGAGTTTCCATGGGTACACCAATACGATGACTTAACAACAATGCCAGTGGCAACCCGCCACGAGTTATTCCAACAATCACGTCAGGCATCCAAGTGTCCTTGTACATGCCTAGCATGATGGCATCAGCGGCTGTTTCAACATCAGCCCAATTGTAATATGACTTCTTCATTTCATTAGTTCCATACTTAAACATTTGTTGATATATTCACCAATTTCCTGATCTTTGGGAATTAAATAAACACTGTTGTTATTGCGATCTGTTTTGCGATCATAATGCCTAAATTCTAGTATTTGACCGTTAATTGCATTATATATGCGAAAGTTTAGTATAGGGTCTTCTTCAGGCCTATTTTCGTTACTGCTGTGAGTAAGATTAATACCAACACTTCCTTCGTTGTCAATATCATTTACCCATTTACGTAGTTTTCTTTTAATCCATTTCATTTTCCACTAACCTCCTGATTGTTTCGTAATTTTCTTTTGCTCGGGCAAATGCTGGAAATTGTGCTGCAAGGCTTTCTTCAATCAATTCTTGCTCCATTTTCTTAGTTGCCCAATTTACCACAGCATCCAGTGACAAATCGTTTATATAACTAGTTGTTCTAATTGTGTCCCATACATTACCATTGAAGACCATTAACTGTCCGTTAATTGCTCGTACTTCACCTTCATGTGCCCGCTCTTGTCCATTGCAGGTATAGGGCACTGTAATGTCTGTTTGCACATTTATCATTTTGAATCCTTTAACGCATCAAATGTTTTGTACTTTTCAAGAGCAGCCGCGTATTCGTCTTTCAGTTCTTTTAGGCGAGGGTATTTGGCTTCCATATCTACATCTCGTTTTAAGAGTAACAGACTATCGCGCATTTCGTCAAGTTCTTTTATGACGTCTCTGCCGTTTACTATCAGCGGAACGTCAACACGCATACTGCCGTTTTCTCCGCCGTCTATTTGGATCTTGGTGTCAGCAAAACTGGTTGTAGAAACAGTATTACTGGTAGTATAACTACCGGTAAAGTTATTTTTAGCAGTAACAGATCCAGGTAAGTGACCAATCGAAGTATTATATGTAGTATTAAACTTTGTTTTCATATTTTTTCGAATCCGTTCATAACGCTCACGTTCTTTCTTCTCACGTTCTCTAATTTTTTTCATATAATCAGAGCTTGGTGAATAGTCAGAGTAAGAGGGCTCCGTCTTCTTTTTGCTTTCCGACCCAGTCTTGGTGAACCATTTTGTAAATTGTTTTAAAGTTTTCATAAGCTTTCTCTAATGCTGGGTATTCTTCACACATGCTTTCTACTTCATAAACCCCAGGCATGGAGTCTTTAAATATTTCATTGGATACAGTTATACTATGAGTGCCCCAGTGAATGTCACTATTTGCATCAATAGTAATATAATCTGTCATGTTGCTGACGTCTATGGTATATGTGTCAGAATAATTACCAGTAACTGTTATAGTACTATAATCATCATCTTCCATTTGTTAATATCTCCATCATTACATCTGATGACATATAAACTGCTTTGAGACGATCTCGTTGTGCTAGTAATGCTTGTGCATATTTTTCAGGGTTATTCAGTCTGTCATCAATAAAATTATATAATTCATTCTTGTATTTTATAAAATTGTCGTAGCTGCTGGTCCATTCACTTGGATACAGGAACTCAGCTGAATACATTTCAGTATAGCTGCACCTGTCTGGTAGTATTGGAATTACCCCTGAAAGTACTGCTTCCATGATACTAATGCCCAAATTCTCATGCAAACTACAACTGAATATTACTGAACTTTCGCTCAATACTTTGTAGTATTCTGCTTTTGATAGATTCATCTTTTGAGTTATTACCACTGGGTAAATGTCAGCAATGCTCTCAGCAATTTCAGGCTGTTTGTCTGCATTATAGCGGTGTGGCCAGATTATTTGTCTTTGTTTGGGAACAGTATATCCCGGTTCCAAGTCTTGCACAATTAGCTCATGCGGTTGACCACTGGTTATTGCCTTATGATGATGCTCAACTGGAATGTTTAGATTTTTTAAGAACATGTTCTTGTGAAAATCAGTTGCATAATAATTGTAATCACAAGCGTAAAACCAACTGCGTTCAGTTTCTGCTGGCCAATGTTTTGACATTTTCATGCCCAGGATGTCACTTGGGTCATATGCACCGGCATGCCATATGCCATGTATCTCTACTGGAATGTCCAACAAGTCACTCATGTACTTAATCGGAGTAATAACAAAATTCCAAGCATCAGTTACTAGAAATTTATCACCAGCTTTTACTTTGCCATTCATAAAAAGCGAACTTATTTTTGCAGCTTGTGTGGATTTATAATAATTAGTTGCTGCAAAGTCTAAAAATGCACCAGTTGTAGTTGTGGCTGGAATATCGTCTCCAGCCACAGTTACAATCTCAATATTTTTATTAGTATCCCGTTGCTCGATAAGTTTTGGAATGTTGTCATACCACTGCTTGGTATAACGGCTGTCAATCGGTTCAATGGGTACTATAAAAATTTTCATATTATCTCTTTACTGTTGCTCTTGCTTTTGCTCTCAGGTAGTTGCGGTATTTTTCGTATGCGTGCCAATTGGTGTCATGCTTTTTGTAAAGTGCCTTTTCATCGAACACTTTGCCTTCTTGGCGGCACCAGTTGCGGTAATCGTCCAGATCATCAAAAATCTTGTTGACGGTAGTATTAGTAATTGCCATGTAATTTCTCCTTTTGTGGCGGTTACTGTTTGGAATAGAAAATTTGGCAACCGTTTTCACCATCTTCGCTTACGTCAATTTCTACGAAGCGATTGGGATAACGAGCTGAAATTTGTGCATACAGATCATCTGCAATCATTTCACAGCTTTTGTGATTCAATTGTAAAATGTCTTCATTATAAAGTTTTTCACACCAGCGCTTAAATTGAATAAATTCAATGTCACGGTCATTATGAAACACTTCAATACGTACACGGAAGTGGAAGATATGCCGATGTGGAACACCTAGAAAGGATACATCATCCCAGCCACCAGTTTTAAGCTTTGGATCAGTTGCAGCAGCAGGATAAAGGTGTACACCTTCTTTTCTAAAAGAAATCCAAATGCTTCGAGTTGCGTTGTCAGTCATGTTTATCCTATAAAAGTTAAGTTAGAAGCTAACGTATACCAGCATAATAGCGTATGTGTTAAGTTATGTCAACCAGTATAATTAGCTTCTAATATGTTTAAAGTGATTCCAAAAAGCTTTCAGCTGCTTCTTCATCTTCTGAACTGAACTCACCTTCAAAATCATCCTGCACCACAGTATCAGTATCAAACAAGTCATTAAAGCTAGAAACTGCTGATTTGGATGCTGGTCTTCCAGAACTGAAGTTTGACAACATCGGTCCAGCTTCATCTAACATCGACATTGGTGTTTCACTTCTAAACAATTTGTCAATAAAGTTTACCATGTATAGTGAATTTGCAGGAACCCAAGGATCAAATACATCACCCTTTTTTGCTTTGCTGGTTTTAGTCCAATGCAAGTGATTGGTGTCAAAACGTGCCGCAGCAGCATCAACTAACGCATTTGCCCGTTGCACACTTTCAATATGCTGATACACATTGTGACCCATTAGCAAGAAGTAACTGAAGCTATCCCAACTTGTTTTGCCAACTTTGTTGATCTTGTTGACATCGCCCATCTTGGTCCAATACTTTGGATTATTCAAGATTTCTGGATCAGTAAAGATCTTGTTGGTGCTGATTTTGTCTTCCATGATTGCCTCCATGTTTGGAGTACCATGCCCATAATGACATATATCACCAAGTGTCATTCTGCTACCCATAGGGCTATTCCACGGAAACGGTATAGTGCTACCAGATAGACGTTTGTCATCAATTGCACTGTCCATGATATACCCAAAGCGGTCGTTCCTGTGAACGTGTTGTGTATACATCTGTCCTTTTGCTGTTGCAATGAATGGACTAGCACAGTCAAATGTCACTTCCATATCTGGATTGACGTGTTCACGCAACGCACGTTTGATAGCAGTATATGCAACGCTCCAGTCTAGTTTACTGATACCCAGGTAATGCAGCAAATCACGTTCGCCACGCTCCAGCATTTTATCATCTCTCATTTTAATAAGAGTTCTTAGAACGATATTAATATCATTTTTAGAGCTACCTCCAAAAGCAAAGCCTTCAAACGGATAGTGCTTCATTTGCTCATACCAGTATGCAGCTTCATCTTTATTGCGCCCTTGCATCACGTTCAGGTATTTTGTTTTACCCAGTCTGTTTTTTACGAACCAGTCATTATTAAATTGTGTATAATCAAGACATTCGTTGAAGCTGGTAATACCTGTTCTTTCAGAGAAGGTAGGCTCAGCAGCCAATGTGGGAACGTCAAGAATCATACTATAGTCAGCAGTATGTTCCAACCAGTTCAAAATCTTTTGTCTAAGACTGTGATCATTCTTAAAATTGGGCCAGTCACACTGGATAACACCTTTTAAAATCTGGAACCCACCACTGTCCCCAAGTATAAATGTATTTTGACGATCACGTTCTTGAACCATGCTGTCATCTTGGTCAGCTTTGTCAAGATTAAGTTGAGCATGTCCTGCTGAATAAAGTGACCATTTGTAAGTATAGTACCCCTGATCGGCATTCAAGTAATTGCAACCTTCTACGCCATTTTCAAATCCTGCTGGAATTCTAGACTGTGGTACATAGTCAGGGTTACGTCGTTGATTAGCAATATAATTATTATAAAAGGTACTTATGCTGGGCAAGAATACGGAATAATCATGATTGCTTTCTGTTAAATTTACTCTGTTCATGTAATTTTTATGTCTTTCAAATATTTAAAAATGTCATCTGTTGGCGAAGTGGTCATGGGCCATTCAGTTGCAGTACTAGTGTTAGTACTATAAGGTGTACCGCTAGTATTGGGATTATACACCCATGTTGGGTTATTGTAATAATCTTTATGACCTTTATAAGTACGATCGTTATGTAATTTGTAAACCATGTTTTCAAGATCTGCTACTTTTTTAACCAGTGTTTCTAATGGGCCTGCCAAACGTTCGTCTTCGTTCAACTCTTGTGCATGAACAATAGCAGCCACCATCATAAAGTTACGCAATGCCTTTTGCACACCAGGGTTGTCTGACGCAAGTGCTGCGTCAAACATTTTTGCAAATTCTTTGATGTCAAACTGCTCATTCATATCAGCTAGACACCGCTGGCAAGATATATTCGTAGTCAATAAGTCCACTGTCCACACTGATTAGCATTACAGCATTGTCACTGATACTAATCTTTTTATCACCAGTTAACCCCAAAATTGACTCTACTTGACTAATTGGCCACATTTGAGTGTGTGCAAGTGGTGCACCAACATCTGATTTAAACACAAATTTACCAGAGTGTGTACCGTTGTTGCCAAAACTGATCATTAAATCATATCCGGCATCAGTCTTTTCAGTATATACATTAAAGAATTTTTCTTCACTGTTTGATGCACTCATCAACTTTAATCTTTGGACGTCTATAATTGCTGGTTGAAATGTGAAGTTCCAGTTAGTGCCTTTGAACTTTACGTTTTTAACTCGTTCTTCCACGGCGGTTCTTGACATAAATCTAAAGTCATTTTGGAAGTCACCTTTTTCATTTTCAAAGTGAATATGTGATGGAACTTTTTCATCATTCTTAGTTTCTTCAATAACTTCAATCTTGGCTTTTGAATCGTATTCTGGATTCTTTAAATGCAAGCTCAGCTTTGCTAAATTCGTTAATCCAAATACTGAGTTGAACTGATCAACTGGTGTTTTGGTAATAGCTGATAGGATAATAGTTCTATCATCAGCCATGGCTTTAATTGTAGTTTTTCCATCCTCTGGAACTACTTTGATAACTGACAGGTTATCTCCAAGTGCGTGTGTGTGCGCGACGATGTCTTGCAGTATATCTTTCATATGTGTTCTCCGTTGTTATTAGTTATAATATAGGTTTCGTTGTATTTTGTCAAGAATTTTTTTATTGAAATCTTGGGATTGAATCCAAAAGTTTTAAGTAAATCGATGTTTGCACAGGTCCAACTTCTCTCTCCAGGGGTATTTAGACGAATGGGTAGTGTTGGTACCAATTCTGATATCTTTATTGGTTCCCCAGTGCCAATATCAAGTTCTCCTTTTACATGGGGTCTTTCAATCAATAGCTCAATGGCATCCATCAAATCATCAATGTGTATGAAATCTCGGTAGTGTGCGGTTACATATTCCAATTTTCCTGTTAATAATAAGTCCACAAACATGTCAGCTCTGGTCTTTTCAGAATACACAGTATGAAATCTCATAGCAAGAGCATCAGAATGACCAGCACCAATTTCTTCAACCATATATTTGCTTGCTGCGTATGGGTTCAAGTGAGGTTCATAAACAGTGCTTGAACTAGCATATAAAATTCTAATATTTTTATATCGTTCAAACAGTCGTCTACTTGCTTCTACATTGTTAAACCAATAATCACCTGGATCATTAATACTGGATCTAACGCCACTCTTTCCTGCTAAATGTATAACAAGATCCACATCAGGAGGAAGATTGCATGTTAACAGATTATCGCCATCCAACAAATCAATTCCCAGGACATCATGATTGATGCTCAATCGTTTGAAGAGATGTGAGCCAATAAACCCACGATGCCCAGTAAGTAATATTCTCATATCTACTTACCTCTTATGTTGTTGTTATAATCAATTGCAGTTTTAACAAGGCTGAGTTCTACATTGTAATTTTTGGCAGTTGCAAGTAGTGCTTTTGTATCTTTGGGAAAGCATAGGCCATTCCACCCCCTTGCTGGAGTTACATCACTGTGACTCAGCCCAATCCTATGATCCTGTGTTATCCCAGCCGCCACTTCAGTAAATGAAATACCAGTTGCTTCACATAGATCATACACTTGATTAAAAAATGATACTTTGGTGGCCAAGAATGAATTTCTAAAATATTTTACTAGAATTAATTCTTCTGCCTTTCCAACTATAAACTTGAGGTCACTATCGCATTTAAAAAATATTTCAGTGGCCCAGAAGTTTGGGTTATCATCACTCAGGTACATGGACTCCAAATTCTTGATATCATTTACATAGTTTGATGCTCTTAAAAATTCTGGAGAAAAACTAATGTCATGTTCAGGAAACCTGTCTTTTATTTGTTTCCAACCATCCAAACTGATTGTACTTTTTATTAAAATTGGTATATGAACAGCAACATCATTTATAACATCCATGACATGTGAACAGTCACAACTTCCATCAATATTTTCTGGAGTTGATACGCATATTAATACTCCATTGGTTTCATAGTCTTTTATTTTTTTTTTATTTATTATTGGATCGATTACCACCGTGTTATGTCTGCGCTTTAATAACTCGTAATATGCTTTACCAACATACCCATACCCTGCAATTATTACGTTCATGACGCCAACTTTGCCTCCTGCATATACCCCAATCGTTCCCAGGTTTCACTCCAATTTTTAACTTGGTACGTATGAGTAATAACCTTGGCCAACGGTTCATCGTTTCCACCTGGCATCGTTTTATCACCAAAGAAATACAATTTATCTTCTTTTGTATTAAAATCTTTAATGATTTGCCCTTTGTCATACCCTGTTGGATATATGTCAATACCAGTTTCACCACCAATAGTGGCAGTCAAATCATTGTACATCATATTAAATTGTAAAACAATACTTTCGCGTTCTCTGTTTTCAGTATCCCATGCAACATAAGCTTGTCTTTCATCATATGTTGCATTTCTTCCAACCACGCTAAAGTTTACTGTTCCAGGCCTTTCTTCTAAATGACTACCGGTTCTAATTGGAAATTTGCTGCTTTGAAGCCAAACTTCTAAAAACTTTTTGCATTCTGTTGGCATAGTCCAGTTGTTGCGCTGGATATTTACACCATGTGACCATACATCGTTACCACTGCAATTATAAACAGCTTTAACTTGGTGAACAATTCGTTTACCAAGTTGCTCTACTGTTTTGGGATAATCACTTCCTGTAACAATGTAAACTTCATTATCACAACAAAATTCAAAGAACCATTCTTCAAATTTCTTATCAATTAACCCACGACTGGGAGTAAGCGTCCCGTCTACGTCAAATATAAATTTATTCATTATTATGTCCTTGGTCTGTGTTTTTACTGATTTCCGCATCAGCTACTCGTTTGCGTAAATCACTGGTGCTGAACCGATGATCTCGTTTATTGAAGAATAATTCTATGCCACGTTTGCGGCACGTGTCTTTACCAGTAAACTCTTTTTCTCGATATTCCTCTCCAAGAAATCTAACATCAATGTGAAACAATTCTAATATATCAATTAAATCTTCTTCAGTTTGATATGGAATAATTTCATTAATGTATTCAATTGCAATTAATTGAGCATATCTTTCAACTAAAGTTTGCACTGGTTTATTTTTGTTGTTTGGTCTATCTATAGTGGGGTCAACTTGTAACCCCACTATAAGATAATCACAATTCGATTTTGCTTCTCGTAACATGCCAAGGTGTCCTGCATGACATAAATCAAAAGCACTAAAAGTAATCCCAACTGTCATACTAGTCCCAATCGAACAAACTATTAAAGCTATTATGACGCTTGGTGCTTTCTAGATCAAAATTTAGAACACCAATCAAGTTATCAAGTTTGTTATCAATGATTGTCTCTGCCATAGCATGATCATCAAATGGCAATTCCTTGAACCATTCAGGTATTCGTAACTCATCAGTTGGATACGCAATGCTCGTGTACCCCAGTGGATTGGGCTTTACTTTGCATACAATGACTTTCATACCATCAACAATTTCTTGTGAATACTTGTCACTGTTCATACGTTTTAGTGTATTCCAATTCAAGCTGGCTCTGACGTGCCCGGGCATATTTGCCTTACCAGCAGCCTCTTGTAATCTACGGAAGTGTCCAATTTTATTTGCACGTTTAGGTGTGCCCTTTTCCCATCCTGGGCGCAAGTCAAAGTCCTTGCGGAATACTGTGATGCGTTCAAGAATATCGTCAGTGGGCTTTTCAGTTAACACCATTAACAATATTTCACTTAAAAATTCTTGCATAAACACTGGGGTATCACTTCTTCTCAAATCAAGGCCCATGGCTTTGACTTTTCCTGGCTTGCCATCAACGTCTTTCCTGTTGCCTTCATCATCATACACAAGCATTGCATAACGCTTCTTGGTAATAAACAGACCACTGATGCCAACACTTTCTCTGCCCGCCGCAATTACTTCTGCACGACTTTTTGGACAATGAAACGCTTTGTACATAAAATCAGGAAACGATCCATTTACTTGCTCTGCAATCTGGTCATACAACTGAACTACGGTATCCTTGTCCCAGGGCAATGTACCAGCATCAATCTCTGTTTTGAGTGTAGTATATGCACTAAAGTACACAGAGTCAGTGTCACCATATATAACACTATCACCAATGTGGTCATATTCTCCAGTGATAGTTTTGTTAACTTCAGCACTCATATGTTTCACAATCTGTCTACCAGTTAGGGTAGTTGATTGTCCAATACGCTTGTCAAAGAATCTACAACCAGAGTTAAGAATCGCACCATACAAACTGTTGAGGTTAATTTTCTTAACCAGCTGTCGTTTATCCCAAAATGCTGCTTCAATATGATTTCCTGCTTCAACAGCTTTCTTTTTCATTGCTTGCAGTTCTTTGCGTTCTGCATACCAACGCTTTAGAATTCCTGGAATAACACCTTCAAACTCAGTTGTAAAGATAGTACCATTTGCACTGAGCATCCAAGGCATGTTACTGTTGAACATCAAATTGTATATCTCAGCAGCACTCATTACATCAGTGCGACCGTCCTCCCAATCAATAGTAAGTGCAATATCTTTTTTCTTGGCCATAACAGCTTCGTATTCAAGTGTGGAAAACTTGCCTTCCCATGAACCCGCAAAAGACTTTTTATGAAGGGTCATTTGTTCATGTGAATATTGATCAGTCATGTCAGGACGAATTTGTCCTATGATGGTTTCAGGTGCCATGTTCAACGCACGAATAACTGAAGGATATAGTGAGTTCAAGTCCATTGAACCAATCCACTTATGATAACCTTTTTTAGGAAATGCAACATACGCACCTGCTGCTTGAGTATTACCTTCGTGCTTTACTCTGTTTGGTACCTGCAAGCCTCTGTGATGTGCCTCGTTAATGATGGCTTGTTCAGTGACAGCCACAGCGCCCATTGTGGTCTGCAACAACACAGTGTTAGAGTGTGCAAGTTCGTTGCTTAGGTCAATAAAGCGAAGCTTCTTATCCAGCTTGTCTAGAAGTGCAACGTCCTGTCTATTGTATTCAATAAAGGTACCAAAATCTTTGTTGTAAAGTTGATCCAGTGTTCCTTCATAAACAGTTTTGTTTTCACCGATTTCCATTTCACCGATGGCATCCAGTCTATAGCTGTGGCGTTCTTCATAAGTGTATTTTCTATAAAGTTCCAGACTGTCAAGATGCACCCTGCCCACCAGGTCATATGTGGTTGCAGTTTTTCCATATCTTTCAAACTCACGCTTCTTGGGCAATTGATCCCAGAGACAGAACCGTCTGGTATCATTTTTGCTTAATACCCTTGCAACTCTGTTTACAGTATATGGAATATCATATCCTTCACTGTTCCATCCGCTGATAATATCAGCATCTTCAATCAAATCCAAGAATGTTTTAAGCATTTCGCGCTCACCATTTCCTTCTTTATCATTGGGAAATAGTATGCATGAATCGCCCCAGCGTTCTTTACAGATCGCCTGTGCCTCTTCAAATGGCAACCCTTTGGGAGGCACTGCCACAGTTATCAACATATCCAGCCATTGCAAACATACTGTGATTGCAGTAATAGGCATAAACGGATCGTCAGTTGGAGCAAACCCTCTTTCTGGATCAAAGTCAGTCTCAATGTCCCAGAATGCAATATTCAGTTTAGGCGCATCCTGATTAAGATAATTTTCACTCAAGCACTGAAATATTGGATTTACATCACTCTCATACAGTCTTTTGTTTTTATTAATTGATAACTCTTTTCTAAAATCTTTTGTGTTTTTACAAACGATTCTACTAAGCGGATTACCGTATACACTCTTGTATTTGCCTTTAGCATCTTCATAATAAAATGTATATTTTGCTTGATAATCTTGGTAACGTCTCTTACCTTCTCTTCTTTCAACTACACGAATCACATCAGAATCGCGGTCAAAAAACCCATCTACATATGGCATATTAT
>Ga0213861_10000614_pt1 | contig 31353 bp, 33 predicted proteins | sample PICome_4_FD_160110 | JGI IMG/M metagenome (GOLD analysis project Ga0213861, IMG submission 160110) | Coastal seawater microbial communities near Pivers Island, North Carolina, United States - PICO131 | ecosystem: Environmental > Aquatic > Marine > Coastal | place: USA: North Carolina... | reverse complement strand
CAAGATCACCTGACTTTTGTAGAGGCGGGAAAAGCGGCCGAGGGTGCCGGGGTTGCCTCCATCGCTCTCCATGCCAGGACCGCGTCGGAGTTTTACTCTGGGCATGCGGATTGGGACGCCATTGGGGAGCTCAAATCAACTATTTCTTCGGTTCCCGTTCTGGGCAATGGAGATATTTGGAGTGCTGAGGATGCACTGGCGATGATGGCCCAAAGCGACTGTGACGGTGTGGTGGTGGGGCGCGGCTGTTTAGGCCGACCCTGGCTCTTCGCTGATCTCCAAGCCGCCTTCCGGGGGGAAAGCATTCGCCAACAGCCGGGGCTTACTCAGGTGGCGCAGGCGTTTCGTCGCCATGCTGAACTTTTGGTCGATTTCTTCGATGGCGATGAAAACCACGCCTGCCGGGATGTTCGTAAACACGTGGCCTGGTATTTCAAGGGATACCCCGTGGGCGGTGCACTGCGAGCTCAGCTCGCCACCGTGGAATCTTTGCAACAGATTGATGATTATCTTGCTCAGCTCGAGGAGGATGTGGAATACCCCGGCGAAGGTGTCGAGGGCCCCAGGGGTCGTCAAGGAACTCCCAAGAAGACTGCGTTGCCCGAACACTGGTTAGAAAGCCGCGAGCTTAGCGAAACCCAGCGGTCGGTACTCCACCTCGCGGAGGTGGATTCCAGTGGTGGCTAAGGTCTACACCGAGCAGGATCGGGAACGTTTTGTTCCCGAGGTTCATTCGTCCTCTCGCAGTGATTTTGCCCGAGATCGTGGCAGATTGCTGCATTCCTCTGCGTTGCGGCGTCTCGCCGCGAAAACCCAAGTGCTCTCTCCGGCGGCTGGCCTAGATTTTGCGAGAAATCGCCTCACCCATTCCTTAGAGGTCGCTCAAATTGGTCGTGAGCTTGCCAATCGGTTAGGCCTTGATGCCGACGTCGTCGAGACCGCGTGCCTTGCCCACGATATTGGTCATCCACCTTTTGGCCACAACGGCGAAGGTGCGCTCGCTGCGTGGGCGAGCGATATCGGGGGATTTGAAGGAAATGCCCAAACCTTTCGACTCTTGGTGAGCCTGGAGCCTAAGTCCATCGATGACGTGGGTGTTCCTCGAGGTCTAAACCTGACTCGGGCAAGTCTGTTGGCGAGCACGAAATATCCCTGGGGGTCGACGCAGCCAGATATGGATCCCAGCGGCCGGGCGAAATTTGGTTTCTATGATCTCGACTCAGAGGTGTTTGAGTGGGCTAGGGCGGGGCTGCCGGAGCGAGTATTGGCCATTGAGGCGCAGGTAATGGATTTCTCTGATGACGTGGCCTATTCGGTTCACGATTTCGAAGACGCCATAGTCAATAGCTACTTAGATCCCCGAGAAATATCCCAGGCGGTGAGATGGGACGAGATGGCTCAGGGCATGTCGGATTGGGTGGGGACTCTGTCCTCGTCGCGCCTGCGCAGTGCGTGGGATCGTTTGCTGGGTATTCCCGGGTGGGTGACCGAATTTGATGATTCCAGGGTTCAACTAGCGGGCTTGAAGAACCTGACCAGCACGTTGATTGGGCGGTTTGCCGAGGGGGCATCCCTGATCGAGGGCACCGAGGGCATCACACTCGATGTTCCCGAGACGACCCGAGAGGAAATAGCGCTACTCAAAGGCTTAGTAGCCGTTCACGTGATGTCCCATAGTGCGCGTCAACCTATTTATGCGCACCAACGCGAGGTTATTGTCGCCATCGCAGAGTCTCTTCACCGCGACCCCAGCGGCTTAGATCCGGTGTTTTCCAGGGATTACGACAACGCCAGCACCCCCGAAGCCAAAAAAAGGGTCATTGTGGACCAGGTGGCCTCGCTCACGGATCAGTCAGCTATGGCTTTCTTTGAGCGGATGCGACAGGGATAGCTCTCCACAGAATCGCGCTTTCCCCACCGGGGCAAGGGCTGGATAACTAGACTGTGGCTGTGGCGGGGTTAATTAAGCGCAGTGACATTGATGAGGTGCGTCAGCGCGTCAACATCGCCGATGTCGTGGGCGAATATGTGACCCTGAAATCTGCTGGGGTCGGGTCTATGAAAGGCCTGTGCCCATTCCACGACGAGAGAAGCCCTAGTTTTCATGTTCGCCCGCAGGCCGGTTTCTATCATTGTTTTGGCTGTGGCGAAGGCGGCGATGTCTATAGTTTCGTGCAGAAAATGGACCACCTGAGTTTCCAAGAAGCAGTGGAGCGTTTAGCGGGCAAGGTGGGCTATGCCCTGCACTACGAGGAAGGTGGCTCGGCGCCCGATGCGGGCAATCGGGCACGATTATTAGCCGCCAACGCCGCCGCAGAAGCATTTTTCAAGGAACAACTGCTGACTGCGGAGGCAGAACCAGGGCGAGTTTTTCTGGGCGAGCGAGGATTTGATGCGCTCGCTGCCGAGCGGTTCGGGGTGGGCTATTCGCCCCGTTCTTTTGACGCCACCTCCAAGTATTTGACCCAACAGGGTTTTAGTGTTGCCGAGCTGCTGGAAGCGGGTTTGCTCTCGCAGGGTGATCGTGGAGTTTATGACCGTTTTCGCGGACGGCTCATGTGGCCCATCCGCGATGTCACCGGACAAACCATTGGTTTTGGCGCCCGGAAACTAGGCGATGATGACCAGGGGCCTAAATACCTCAACACCCCCGAAACACCGGTCTATCACAAGTCCCGGGTGCTCTACGGGCTGGATTTGGCCAAGCGCGATATCGCTAAGGCGCGTCAAGTGGTCATTGTGGAGGGATACACCGATGTGATGGCCTGCCATCTGGCAGGAATCACCACCGCGGTGGCCACCTGTGGAACCGCTTTTGGCGGCGATCACGTGACGGTGGTGCGTCGTGTGTTGGGGGATTCTGACAACCCAGGACAGTCCTCCCAGGGGGAGGTTATTTTCACCTTTGATCCTGATGAAGCCGGCCAAAAAGCCGCTTCGCGCGCCTATGCCGAGGAATCACGTTTTGCTGCCCAGACCTTCGTGGCGGTCCCTCCGGAAGGACTGGACCCCTGTGATGTTCGGATCACCCAAGGTGATCAAGCGCTGCGCGAGGTCATTTCCTCACGTCGACCCATGTATGAATTCATGATCAAGCAAGTCATGAAACAACTTGATCTCAACACGGTGGAAGGGCGGGGACAGGCTTTGCGTGCTGCCGTGCCCATTGTCGCGGCCATTAGAGACCGGGTGATTAGGGATGGATACGCCCGGGAGCTCGCTGGTTGGTTAGGAATGAACCCGGATGACGTGGCGCGGGAAATTAAGCAGGGTGCCTCTCGCGGCGCTACCCCTCGGGGAGGCTCATCGGAGGTTCCTGACTCCGATAAGCCCTACGACATGGCGGCCTTGGCAAAAGATCCCGTGACAACGCTGGAGCGCGATGCGCTGATGGTGCTCTTGCAACATCCGGATAAAGTTCCCGAGGATCGAGCCCAAGCGGTGCTGGCCACTCAGTTCTCCCATGGAGCACTTGCGTTAGTCCGAGACGCCATGATCTCCGCGTTTGAGCACTACAGTTCTGCACAATGGGTGACCAAGGTGACCGAGGAAACCCCCGTGGCGCTGGCCACCCTGGTGGGACAACTAGCAGTAGCGCCGTTGCCAGAAACCCGGGATCAGGCCGAGAGATATGGTCTTGGCGTCACGGCAACCCTGCTGGATAGGGAATTGTTGCGCAAAAAGGCCGACCTTTTGAGCACACTGCAGCGCAGTGATGTTGCGGCAGACCCCGAAGGCTATCGCCGATTACAAGAATCTTTGGTCGCGATAGAGAACGAGCGACGTAGTTTTCGAGAGGAGTAACTCATGAATCAGCATTCCCCAGTCGTGCCCGACATACTTCCTCATCGGCCCTTAGAAGGCGGGAACGTAAGCCTGGCTCCGTTTAGCGAAGAGCTTTTCGAGCACGCCGTTGCGGAGGGTGGAGGGTCCCTCTGTGATCTCTGTCCTGATACCAAAGGACTGATCTGGCTAAGCCCGCACGGTGCTGAGGAACTGGGTGCCATCATGACAGCACATCCTCAGATCGAATGGTTGCAATTGCCGTGGGCTGGTGTTGATGCGTTTGCCACCGTACTTTCCGATCTTGCCGCCCAACCCGAGGACTCTCGCCCGGTCGTCACCTCGGCAAAAGGGGCCTACTCGGAACCGGTGGCCGAACATGCCCTCGCACTTACTCTTGCCACTCTGCGGGAGTTACCGCGAAAAGCCAGGGCTGCCCATTGGCAGGACCAGAGAAGTGGCCTATCGCTCTTTGGCCGACACGTGGTGGTCATTGGCGCTGGGGGAGTCGCACGCACCTTCCTGGGGCTTCTGGCGCCTTTTCGGGCACGCGTGACGGTCGTTCGTCGAGGAAGCGACCCGGTTCCTGGCGCTTCGAGCACAGTGGGTCCCGGGGACTTACTCTCGGTTCTTGCCAGTGCGGATGTGGTCGTTGTGGCCGCGGCGGCCACTGATCAAACCCAACACTTGATCGGAGCACGCGAGTTAGCCGCCCTGCCCCCTCACGCAGTGCTGATCAATATCGCTCGAGGATCCCTTGTTGACGCGGATGCCGTGTTGGCGGCAGTCCAGGCCGGTGAGCTATTTGGTGTTGGATTAGATGTCATGGACCCTGAGCCATTCCCCAACGATCATGGGCTGTGGTCGCAGGAATCTGTCGTGATTACCTCGCACTCAGCGGACACCCCGGAGATGACCAGGCCACTACTCGCGCAGCGGGTGCGAGGCAATGTGGAGGCGTATGTGGCGCGAAATCCGCTGACCGGTGTTGTCAACCCGGAGGCTGGCTACTAGCCTCAAAGGGTAGGAAACAGGCCCTGATGCTCTGGTAGCATCGTGGTTTAGCTCCGTATTCCTCGATAGCTCAATTGGCAGAGCGACCGGCTGTTAACCGGTAGGTTCTTGGTTCGAGTCCAAGTCGAGGAGCCAATTCTTTAGTAGATTACGTTCACCCCCGTGATCCCAGCAATCGAAAGTAGAGCGGTGAATGACTGATTTCCTCACCGCCCAGGCCCTCTGGTTGGTGCCCAGCCTTGCCGGGCTGTTGATTGGTGCGCTGGCCTACATCATCTGGAAGGCACAGTCCCCACCGCCGCAGCCGGAGTTGGTGAAAACCCACAGCGACCAGGTCGCTCAGTCCTTCATTGATAAGACCGAACTTGAGGTTCGTTTGGCTGAGCAAGCAGACGTGATGCGCATGATTAGCGAAGTTCACGAATCTGCCGCAGCTTCTCTCACCATGCTGATTTCCCAAGCAGAGGGTGCGAAATTCACGGCAGCGTCGGATCCTCAAGTCGCTTCCCGTGCCGCTGAGGCCATTGCTGATTCCGCTCGCTCGGCTCTCAACGACATCAGGCGTGTGGTGAACGTGTCCAGGGATAGCGTTGAAGAGGTCGAGGGAGTGCCCAGCCTGGTGTCTATCCACGAACTTTTTTCCGCGATGACGGAATCAGGAATTGTGGTGAAGTTAGACGAAAGCGGCACGCCCTTCGACATCGCCCCCAGTGCAGAGCTTGCTATTTATCGAATCCTGCAAGAGGGTCTGAACAATGCGCGAACCCACGGTGGTCCCGGCACCGCAGTAAAAGTCAGCATGAGTTGGAGTGCGCAGGGTCTGCATCTGCGCATGGACGATGATGGCATTCGCGCGCAGCGTCGTTTTGCTTCTGATGATTCCCCTGCCTATTCCGTGGCAGAGGATCAGGCAGCCCTGGTGGAGATGCTCTCCGGTCGCGGTATGAAAGAAATGAAGACAAGAACCGAGACGTTTGGTGGTGTTTTTTCCGCCCACCGCGTTCCCGGTGTGGGGTTTAGCCTCTCAGCGGCGTTCCCCACCTTGAAGTTCCACAACGGTGTTCATGGCGTGAATACCCGCGCTTCGAGCGACTCGTAGTGGCCGAAGAGTTCAACGCCCACCATCATCGGCGCGCGCGAAACCAAGGGTTTCAGGTGGCCGCGGCCGTATCGCTGTATGGCGTCTCCTTTGGAGCGCTCTCGGTGGCCCTAGGGTTCAGCATCGGCCAGACAATGGTCCTCAGTCTGCTGATGTTCTCCGGTGCTTCCCAGTTTGCGTTCATCGGCATTGTGGCCACCGGTGGGCTGACTGCCGTCGGGGCGGCCGTTGCCTCAGCGGGGCTGTTGGGAGTGCGTAACGGGCTCTATGCACTTCGCATGTCACCGATTATTGGGCCAGGATTTTTCAAGCGAGCTCTCGCTGCTCAGCTCACGGTAGATGAGTCCACAGCAGTGGCTGTTGCTCAAAGCGACCTGACGTCGTCGCGGCATGGGTTTTGGGCCACCGCTTTTTCTCTCTATGCCGGTTGGAACATTTCCACCCTGATTGGCGCCATCGCCGGCGACGCACTGGGGGATGTCCGCACCTGGGGGCTCGACGCCGTGGCGGCGGCTGCGTTCTTGGCGTTGCTGTGGCCCCGATTGACCTCCCGCGAACCTGTCGTGGTGGCCATTGGCGCGGCGGCGGTGACCATCGTGCTTATTCCCGTGGTGCCCGCTGGAATACCTGTTTTGGCAGCAGCAGCTGTGGGCATTATTTCGGGAATTTATCGCCACCGTGTGGCACCTCATGCGCCCGAGCGCACTGAAGGGGGTGCCTCCTGAGTATTTGGGTCGGACTTGTGGTGGCATCCCTGCTGATCTGGGCACTCAAGACTGCTGGTTATGTGGTTCCGCGCAGATTTGTCGAGGGGGCCCTCATGTCGCGCGTAGCCGGTTTGGTGACCGCGGCGCTTCTGGCCTCATTGGTGATTGCCCAAGCATTGGGGAATAACGGGACGATTACTGTGGATGCCCGGGTGCCTGCCGTGGGGGTTGCGGCTATTCTGCTGTACTTCAAAGCGCCATTTATGGTGGTGTTGCTTGCCGCTGGGGTGGTAGCCGCTGGGTTACGCTTCCTCGGCCTCATGGTCTGATTCTTCATACGAATCAACTCCGGGTAACCAGGAGCGTCCTGGCTGAGCGAAACCCTCTCTGCGGATATCTCGTCTGGCCTCCCGGCGCAATCGCCACGCTAAGCGGTCGATATAGAGCCTGCCCTGGAGATGATCAAATTCATGCTGGAAAATTCGGGCCAGCCAGCCTTCGGCGTACATCGAGAGGGCGTGACCCTGGGGATCGAGCCCGCTCAGGACGACATCGGAAGCTCTGCGAAGGGGATAGCGAAAATCTGGCACGGAAAGGCATCCCTCTATTTCGCCTTCTTCATCCAGTGGCCCACGCTCTCTTTGCCCCAGGCTCAGAAAGGGATTCACAATGGCCCCCTCGTGGAGTCTGTCTTGCTCATCACTCCACTCCCAGACAAAGACTTGTAAATCAACCCCGATTTGGGGCGCTGCGAGGCCCACCCCTGGCGCTTCGCGCATCGTGTCGATCATGTCTAAGACAAGCTCGTCGAGCTCCTCGCCAAAGTTCGTGACAGGACGTGCTGGTGTGTGCAGGACCGGATCACCGGTGATCCTGATGGGGCGAACGCTCACGTTCGAGAGGACCGGGAGCGGGCCTTTGTCGGTATGGCACTCTCGCTCAAGGACACCCGGGAGAGGGGCAACGCCTCAGGGTGGTTTTGTTGCAGCCAGGTGACCATGTGCTCGCGAACCTCACACCGCAAATCCCACTGTTGGGAGGAATCAGCGGCGGAGATCAAAAAGCGCACTTGGACGTGGCCGCCGGTGGCGTCAGTAACCAATACGCTCGACGCACGGCCATCGAAAAGCTTGTTTCCGGCAAGGAATGAGTCAAATTCCGCGCGAACATCTTCCAGCGGAACACGCCAATCGAGGTCCATAAATACGGTGCCCAAGACTTTCGGGGAATTCCTGGTCCACGTTTCAAATACCTTGGAGGTGAAATAGGTCGACGGGACTATTAAGCGTCGTTCATCCCAGATGTAGACCACCACATAGGAAAGGGTGATTTCGCCGATGGTGCCCCATTCACCTTCGACCACCACGACGTCACCACGGCGAATGGCGTTGCTAAAAGCTAGTTGAACGCCGGCAAAAAGATTACCCAGCACTGATTGGGCCGCGAGGCCCCCAATGACGCTCAGCACCCCTGCAGAGGCCAATAACCCCGCTCCGACGGCTTGAACCTGGGGGAAGGTGAACAAAGCAAACCCAATGGTCAGGATGCCGATAATGACGTTGGCTAGGCGGCGAATCAGGCGCAGCTGGGTGGCGATGCGCCGAACGTCAGCGTCTTCTTGGTCGCCTGCTTCGAAAGCACTGATGAAGCGCCCGACCGTGAAGTTCACGACCGACTGAATGAGGAATCCTGCGGAAAGAATCAGTAAGAGGCTAATCGATCTAGTCGACACGGCCCACCACGGGGAATCAATTCCCTCGACGGCCATCGTGGTGATGAGCAAGGCGAGAGTGAGAACAAAAAACCGAAGCCGGGGCCGGATGGATTCATAGGCGGGTATTAGCCACTCAATTCGTCGCCCGACCATTCTGACGACCAACCAGAGGATAAAGAGTACGGCCAGAGCGATACTCAGCGTCGTGAGGGCTGAGAGTCCGATCGTCACCCACACGTTCATATCAAGCACTCCCCATTATTTGCGTGCCCAAAGTCTAGAGGGAAGTGCCACAACCCGCGCAAAACCTGAGAATCAGAGGATCTGAGACAAGAACTTTTTGGTGCGCTCTTCTTGGGGATTGTCGAAAATCTCTGCGGGAGTGCCTACTTCGACAATCTCGCCATCGGCCATGAACACCACTCGGTCGGCGACCTCCTTGGCGAAACCCATTTCATGGGTCACTACCACCATGGTCATTCCCTCTCGGGCCAACTCTTTGATGACATCGAGAACTTCGTTAATCATTTCGGGGTCGAGTGCGGAGGTGGGCTCGTCAAAGAGCATGACTTTAGGTTTCATCGCCAAGGCTCGAGCAATAGCTACTCGCTGCTGCTGGCCACCCGAGAGCTGTGAAGGATATTTGTTGGCTTGCTCAGGGATCTGAACTCGCTCTAACAGTTCTAGGGCGAGGGCTTCTGCTTGAGCTTTAGGCATGCCACGGACTTGCCTAGGCCCTATCGCCACGTTGGTCAGCACACTGAGGTGGGGGAAAAGGTTGAAGCTTTGGAATACCATCCCGGTTTCTTTGCGAATTTCTTGAATATTGCGAATATCCATCGTCAATTCGGTGCCATCGACGATGATGCGACCGGCGTCGTGTTCTTCTAAACGGTTGATGCAGCGAATCAGGGTGGATTTACCGGAACCGGAGGGCCCGATCACCACGACCACTTCCTGCTTGCCCACCTGGAAATTGATCTTCTTGAGCGCTTCGAAGTCTTTGAAGCGCTTATAGACATCCTGCATGAAGACTATGGCATCGTCGCTCGTTCGCCCACCAGACATCTGTGTCGCATCGGTGAAAACTTTGTTGCTCATCTCTGACCCACTCCTAGCCGTTTTTCTAGCCGTTGGCTTTCTCTACTCATCACATAAGACCCCACCCAGAACAGCAAGCCCACAAACGCCAGGGATTCATAGATATATCCCTGCCCTAAGAAGTCATCCTGTTTGGTGATGGCCGTTCCGATGTTGAGTACTTCCAGCACGCTTAGCGCAGCCCCGGCCAACGTGGTGTCCTTGAACAGACTGATGAATTGTCCAATTTGGGCGGGGATAACGTTGCGCAATGCTTGAGGCAGGGTAATCAGGAACGTCACCTTGGAGGTATTGAGACCCAGTGCCTTACCGGCCTCAGTCTGGCCTTTGGCCACAGACTGCAGGCCACCACGAACAATTTCTGCCACATACGCTGCGGTGAAGAGGGTGAATACCGTCACCGCACGGAAGATTGGGCCAGGGGCCAAATCAACGGGGACGAAGAACTCTAGGGCCACCCCGGCCAGTAAGAGCAGCACAAAGAGGGGCGCTCCGCGAATGAGTTCGATATAGGTGGTGCTCAGAAGGCGAACGATCGGCAAGGTGGAGCGTCGGCCGAGTGCCAAGAGCACCCCCAGAGGGAAGCTCAAGACAATACTGATAATCGCGATATAGAAGTTGATGAGGAACCCACCCCATGAATCCAAGGTGGAGCGCATCAGTGTCACAGCGATGAGTGTTACCGGTACTGCAATGAGCAGAGCGTGCCACACGAGCGCAGGAATCTTCCCCACCCAGGCAAACGCCCGCCTAGTGGCGCCGAGGGCTCGACCGGCAGCAATGCCACCCACTATGGCCAAGGCCCAATAAATCGGGGTCATGCCTTCGGCGAGCACGATGAGTAAGAGCCCCAAGCCTGCTAACAAGCCAAAGCGTTGCACAGCATCCAGGATGCGAGCCCCCCAGGGCCGCTTGTTTTCCACGGGGTGGGTTGAACTGGAGCTCGCCGCAGAAATCCAGAAGGCGAGGCCGACAATCGAGGCGCCGACGAGCCACAGTTCTTCTGCCGGGAACCTACCCACCAGCAGCAGAGTGAGGTTGACTTCAATAATTTCCCAGCGTCCGGTCACGAACACGAAATTGACTAATGCCCACACCACATAGACCGCGAGGGCACCAAAAACCAGGGAGAGAATCCCATCCCACCAGGATCGGAAGAGATTGCGCCGCATCCAGGTCATCATCGCTCCACCAGAGCCAATCTGCGGTTGAAGAAGTTAACAACCACGCTGGTGATCAACGAAATGGCCAAATAGACCAAAAGGGTCAGGGTGAAAGCGGGCACTGCGGGAGATCCATTACCCACGGTGATTTGGGCAATCTGGGTTAGCTCGAAGTAGCTAATAGTGGCACCCAGGGATGAGTTCTTGATGAGGTTGAGGTACTGGTTTCCCACGGCGGGCATGGCAATCCGGAAAGCCTGGGGGAGGATCACCAAGCGCATCTTGACCCCGGGCTTGAGAGCAAGAGCGTCCGCTGCTTCTCCCTGACCACGGGGGACAGCCATGATCGACCCACGGACTATTTCCGCAATATGACTGCTGGTGTAAATCACCAGGGTGACCAACAAGGCAAAGAACGAGGGGTCTAGTCGAAAGCCCCCGTCGGTGGCGCGGTCATCAACGAAGGGCAACGTCACGGTGTAGCCCAAGGCAACCCAGCCGCTGAGGGCAATCAGGGCAAAAACAGCCAACGCGTAGAGACCAGCGCGAGCCGGTTTACCCGTGGCGTCAGAGATCCTGGCTCGAATCTTGCTAGTAGCCCACGCAGCCAGAATCGCTGCAGCACCCACAGCAAGGAGGATGGGTGTGGAGCCGACAAACCAGGGAATGGCGATACCGCGGTTAGAAATCACAAAAAGATCCAGCGGCAGCCAGGCCTCTTCAATCCGGGGGAAGGTTTGTAAGACCACCGCGAGGTTCATAAAGGTCAACAACAACAGAAGTGGGATATTGCGGATGACCTCGACGTAGGCGGCGGCAATCGTACGCACCAGGAAGTTCTTGGAAAGCCGGGCAATACCGACCAGGGTGCCAAGAATTGTCGCAAAGACTATGCCGGCAATGGCGACTTGCAATGTGTTGAGAAAGCCCTGGTAAAAGGCATCCCGAACAGGTGCGCTTTGATCTAAGTCGTTGCCGGGAATGGTGAAGTTGGAGGGGTTATCGAGAAACCGCAAGTTAGTGGGGATGCTGCTCTTGGCAACGTTGGCTTGGTAGTTGCCGTAGAGCCAGAACAATAGCGCGAATACCAGCGCCAGAACAACGAGCTGGAACGCCCATCGAAGTACTCGAACGTCCCGCCAGAAGGGGACGCGAGTGGGGGCGCTGGGGAGAGAGCTCATAACAAACTCCCTCCCCAGCGGACCACTATGTACGAACCTACGTTAGCGCTTTAGCGGAACGGAGGTGCGTAGAGAAGTCCACCATTGGTCCACAGTGCGTTAACACCGCGCTCCAATCCCAGAGGGGCCAGGTGAGCTTCGAAGATCTCGCCATAGTTTCCAACTTGCTTGACCACTTGGTAAGCGAAGTCGGTAGGCAGGCCGAGACCTGGATCGAGAACGGCAGAGCCATCGTCGGTGACGATTTCGACACCGAGGAAGCGCTGAATGCTGACATCTTCAGAAGTCAAGAAGTCATCAACGTTGGCGCTGGTGATGCCGAACTCTTCAGCCTGAATGGTGGCCAAAATAGCCCAGTTGACAACCTGTGCCCACTGAGTGTCACCATCGAGAACTGCAGGAGCCAAAGGCTCCTTCGAGAAGACCTCAGGCAAGATTTCCAAAGCGTCTGCACCGTCTGGGTAGGCGGAGCGGAAACCGGTCAGCTGGCTGACGTCAGAAGACCAACCATCACACTGGCCAGCAATAAATGCTTCCAGGATCAAGTCGGTCTCGTCGAAGGAACGAACTTCCCAGTTGAGGCCGAGTCTGGAGGATTCCAGAGCAGCGTTACCTTCTGTGGTGGTTCCCTTGGCGACACAGACAACTGCGCCGTTCATGTCGTTCACGGATGCATAGCTACCAGCGGCAACCATCATGCCCTGGCCGTCATAGAAGTTGGGCTGCAAGAAAGTTGCGGCCTCTCCGCCATCACGAGAAGCGGTCCAGGTGGTGTTACGCACCAAGACGTCGATGGAACCGTTCTGCAAAGCAGTGAAACGGTCAGCCGTTTCTAGGTCAACCATTTCCACGGCGGTAGCGTCACCCAGGACTGCTGCGGCAATAGCCTTACAGAAATCAGAGTCGAAACCCTCGTGCTCGCCGGCCTCGGTGAGGACTGCGAAGCCTGGGAGGGCGTCACGGGTGCCACAGCGAACAACGCCGGCTTCTTGAACCGACTCGAGAACTGAACCAGCAGCTGCGACGGTTTCCGTGGCAGTGGTTTCTTCAGTTGTCGTAGTTGCTGCGGTTTCGGTGTCATCAGCAGCAGCACATGCGCTGAGGACCAAAGTCATGGCCGCAAGAGCGCCCACGAGTGCAACAGTTTTTTTCATTGATATTTCCCCTTAGGTAAATGAAGCACACCTCTAGCGAGGAGAAATCGTGTTGCTCCTCGATGAGATGTACTTCTCACAACTTAGCGCCTGGGCCAGACCTCGAAAGCGCCGGTTGCGGGGATTGTTACCTAAGCGTGACTCGATGAAATACCGCCTTCTGCGACCTGTTAGGGCAAACCCCATCACGCTGACGATCCGCAGTAAAAAGGTAAGCTAGGCGTGCTGAGGGATGGTTTCCTGAAGCACGGGGCGGTAGCTCAGCTGGTTAGAGCAGCGGACTCATAATCCGTCGGTCACGGGTTCAAGTCCCGTCCGCCCTACAGGGTAAATGTATTACTTCGGGTGATGGTTGACATTTCTATTGCGCTTGATCCTTGACAGTGTTTCGGATGATGCTTGACAGTTATGTCGGGTGATGCTTGACACTTTCTCCATGGTGAAGGAGATCAGTGTTATGGAACAGCGTTATCAGGCTGTGCTCGCGGTGATTGCTGATGGCCGCGGGGTGGCTGAGGTTGCCGCCCAGTTTGGGGTGTCTAGGCAGTCGGTGCATGCGTGGCTTCGTCGGTATGAGGATTGTGGCCTTGAGGGTTTGGCTAATCGGTCGCATCGGCCGAGGTCGAGTCCGCATCAGATGCCTGCCCATGTGGAGGCGGCAGTGTTGGAGTTGCGTAGGCAGCATCGTGGTTGGGGTCCGAGGCGTGTTTGACGTCGGTTGATGCTTTACGTTTCTACACACCCTGATGCTTTACACCTCTCCCACTCTCATTATTACTTTCTTGGTGGCATCGTGAATGCTTTCTTCACTCGCACCTCCTTGTCTGTATTGTCTTGCGGGACGGTCCTTAACAAGTCCGGCCCGTCCCAAATTTGGATCAAACCGTTAGTGACGTGAATATCGACCCGGTTACCCCCTCGATGTTTCCCGACCGATATTTGCTGCCACGACACGGTCACGACACCCGCAGAGTTCACCTTCCGGGTAATCCACGAGTCACCATCACGATCCTGAAACACCGGGCTTGGCCCCGTTTTCACCGGCACCACCTCGGCCCTGGACGAGGTGAACACCTCAAGAGGTGTTCTCATCCCCAACGCCTGATGCGGCCTCGACTGGTTGTATTCAGCCACCCACGCATCCAACTCCGCTTGCGCGTGATGCAACGAGTCAAACACTCGCCCAGTGAGGAACTCCGCCCGCAACGACCGGTGAAAACGTTCAATCTTCCCCGTCGTGGTCGGCGAATACGGAGCCGTCAAGATCGTTTCAATCCCGTTATCGCGACAAATTTTCTCAAACAACACCTCCACCGGAGGAGTGAAGTGTTTCCCGGTGAACACTTTCCCGTTATCGGTCAAAATCTGACCCGGCACCCCAAAACGCGCCAGAGCCTGCTCCAAACCATCACACACACTCCGAGACAGCTCCCTCGGCATCAGCTTCGCGGAGACACACAACCGCGAATGATCATCCACCCCAGTCAGACACTTCAACGACTGCCCATTAGACAGACCAAACCCGCCGACAATGTCCATCTGCCACAACTCCATCGCCGATCCACGCTCCCACCGCTTCCACGTGTCCTTCCGACGGCGCCTCGCACCCGGTTCAATCAACCCCGCACGTTTCAACGCCCGATACACGCCCGTCTCCGACGGCACCGGCTCCACACCACGTTTTATGACCTCATAAACAAGACGCCTCGGACCCCAATGTATTACTTCGGGTGATGGTTGACATTTCTATTGCGCCTGATCCTTGACACTATTTCGGGTGATGCTAGTCGACTTGCGTAGCGGCGTCGCGTGAGAGTTTTGGAATACGTCCCCCGGGTCCTAGCCGAACATTCCTGAGAGTCCAGGCTCTACCCTCTTGCTAGCCGACTCCCTGCCGAATCCGGTTTTCCATAAAGTGAAGTCCCACTCACCCTCGAGCGCCTAATCATTTGGCTGAGAATCTGCAATCATCCTGGTAATCAGGCTTCATCCCTCAGAAGGGCTAACGTCGCCAGGATCATTTGGATGGATGCCTAGCGGGGACACAGAGATTTTGGCCCACGCAAAAAGAGGGAGGCTCCTCAAGGTTGAATGCAGATCGACCTCGTCCTTAGCCGACCAGAGCCCTACGTTCGCCCATTTTTCCGGTTCATTCGCTAGCCTCCAAATTCTCTTCAAAAAGCCTGCCTCGGCCAACTCCCGGGCGCGAACCGCTTCCTCGGAGCGCTTTTTTGCTACAACCAGTTCCGAGGTTCCAGGGGGAACGGTGAATTCAATAGCGACAAGGAATTCCAACGTACTAGGGCCCCGAGGCGATGCCGAGCCTTGCCGCGCGCTCGGGCGAAAACTGCAGAAGCTCGAGAGTGATTCCGTCGGGGTCGACCAGATAACATGCGAAACCTCCGACATTCACCCCCTCCGAGATTTGCACAGGCGGGTTGCGGAATGTGGTTCCGTCGGCGAGCATTTGCTTGTATTTCTCGTGTATGTCAGTGACGATCAACGCAAGGTGCGGAACGCCTACCATGCTTGTTTTGAGGTCGACCTCGGAGTGCTCTGCGCCACTCACATACTCAATCAGCTCGAGCATATGAGTCGAGTAAGGGGGATTCACGGAAGGTAGTTTGAACTGAGCTACTTCCAGCACCGCATCGGGAATTCCCACCAAAACTTTGGTGTAGTCATTTTCTTGCCTTTGGCGAGCAACTAGTTCCAAACCCAGAACCCGGGTGTACCAGTCAATGGACCTCTCAAGACTGCTCACAGTAAACGAGAAGTGGAGGACATCGGCGAGCATGGGTGAATCCTGACTGTTTGGGTGAAGCGAGTATTGCGGTTTGAGCCTACAAGAATTATCATTATTTGGCAACTGTTTCAGATATCAGATATGGCGAGGTCTCCATGCTTTCAGCAAGCCGAGGCGAGGCCCGGACGGTTTTTGTCGTGGGGGGTGCGAGTGGAATTGGGCTTGCGTCCGCCACGTTGCTTGGTCAAAAAGGATGGAGGGTGGTGATTGGAGACAGAAATTCAGACGCGCTCGATAGAGCCCGGGAAGTTCTGGATGCTGAGGGGATTCCTGTAATTCTGGTTGACCTGGACGTGTCTGATGCGTCATCAGTTAATCACGCGTTCGATAAGGTTTCGAAAGACTACGGCATCGACAGCCTGGTGAATGCAGCCGGAATTCTCCAAATGGGGACGATTCTTGACGTTGATGAGTCCGAATGGAACAAGATTCTCAACGTCAATTTGTCTGGAATTTATCGCACTTGCCGGAGAGCAGTCGAGCACATGGTCGGCCAAGGAGGAGGCACAATCGTAAATCTTGCGTCTCAATCTGGGCGCACAGCCTCCTTTTACACTGCCCCTAACTACGTTGCTTCCAAAGCCGGGATAATTGGCATCACTATGGCGATAGCCGCCCAACATGCTCACCAGGGTGTCCGTGCGAACGCGGTTGCTCCGGGTCTCGTTGAGACGCCACTAATAGCAACGGTGTATACCGATCAGCAGCGCGAGCGAATGACTGCGGCGACACCCCTGGGTCGCTTTGCGTCAGCCGGCGAAGTTGCGCAAGTAGTAGCCTTCCTCGCCTCAGACGAATCAAGCTACATGACAGGCCAAACCGTGAATGTCAATGGAGGGAGTTTCATGCAATGACAAGAAAACGAGAGCTTAAGTTAGGTTTCGCGGTGCCGATTTTCGCCGCGCCAGGAATACTCGACCTCCGAACACCGAGTTTCGAACAACTCGAGTGGGAGCCCATTCTTGATGCGGTCACGCGAGCCGAGCGCTTGGGTATGGATTCAATTTGGGTGGCGGATCATATGTTTCTGGGCAGGGATGGAGCAATTCTGGAAAGTTGGACAGCTCTCTGCGCGCTCGCCGGAGCAACCAAGGATATTCGTCTTGGCAATATCCATCTGGGTAACGGGTTCAGGCCGGCGGGGCTGACCGCAAAGATGGCGGCAAGTTTGGATTTTGTCTCTCACGGTCGTTTCGATCTATTTATAGATCCCGGCTGGCGCGAACGTGAGCACACAGCATTCGGTTTCCATTGGGAGCCTGACAGAGCCGAGCGTGCGGCGAGCGTGGCTGAGACGATAGAAATATGCAGAGCAACCTGGAGCGGACGGAGCACTTCGTACACTGGGCGATTTAACCGTCTCGATGGCGCGATCAATATGCCAAGACCGGTGAACCCCTCAGGCCCGGCAGTTTGGGTGGGAGAAGCCTTCGATGAAGCGACTCTCGATCTTGTGGTTAAGCATGCCGATGTCTGGAATTCGATGCCGGCGGGCTTGGAAGTTCTGAAACAGAAGATTGCTGCGGTTGATGAAGCATGCCTGCGCCGAGGGAGGGACCCTAGGACCCTAGCAAAGACGCTGGAAACGCAGGTTCTCATTATTGAGAGCGACGAAGAGTGGTTTTCTTGGCTTGAAACGTGGAGCTTACTGCGAGAGCAGTACCCCGCGGGAGATGAGATGACGGATTTCTTTGAATTTGTGCAGTCAACGAATCCGCAACTGACCGCCGGGGGGACGACTGAACGGCTCAAAGAGGAATTCCTTATCGGCACGCGAGCCGAAGTTGAGGAGAAGCTTAACGGCTACATCGATTTGGGCATTTCGGAGATCGTCTGCTGGTTTATGGACTTTCCCAGCGCCAAATCCATGACGGTCCTGACGGAAGAGATTCGTCCCAGGCTGAGAGCCCTCAATGTCTAGGCCGGGTATTGCAGTAGTCACCGGCGCCGCTTCCGGAGTTGGCCGTGCCGTGAGTGAGATGCTGAGGGCCTCGAACCACGACGTGATTGGAGTGGACCTAAAATGGCCTGAGGCCAGCCCGGGGGACATCACTCAGGTTGAAGGAAGCGTCTCTGACTGGGCCACCTGGAACACCGTTGCGCGACTGATTGAATCCAGAGGCGCACCGGTTGAGAAACTTGTCATTAATGCGGCAAAGCTCGTAGTGGGCGCAGTGCTTGACGTTAGTGAGGAAGATTTCTCACTAACCCTCGACATCAATGTCCTCGGAGCGCTATATGCGCTCAAAACGTGTTTACCGGGTATGGTTGAAGCCAGGATGGGCAGCATTGTAGCCGTGGCGAGTGTTGATGCTCTGCTCGTAGAGCAGGATTTGTCAGCGTACTGCACCTCAAAAGGAGCGCTCCTGCAGCTGGTTCGATCAGTGGCAGTTGATTACGGTCACAAAGGGATTCGAGCAAATTCTGTTTGCCCCGGTGCGATAAACACGCCTTTTTTTCGTCAACATGTAGAAGCCGCCGCCGATCCCGACGAATTTTTGCGGGTGAAGACGGCGCGACATCCCTCAGGCCGGATACTCGAAGCTGAGGACGTAGCCGCTGCTGTGATGTATTTGCTAGGCCAAGGCGCGGTTGGGGTGAACGGCACCGAGTTAGTTGTTGATGGTGGGCTGACTGCGACTTTCGATTATCATCCCCCGGAGTAGAGCGGATGCAACGACAGCAGGGAACTTTTCTCCTCACCGTGAACCGTGCAATCGACGTTCTAGATTTCGTTGCTGAGGCTCGGGTCCCGCCGAGCGTGAGAGATCTGGCGCAGCAGCTCGATATCAACATCTCAACGACTTATCACATCGTCAACACACTGTTAGCTCGACGCTACTTGAGCCGAAACGATCAGGGGAAACTAGCAATTGGTGAACGAATCGGAGCCTTGAACTCCGCGCTTGCTAGACTCACCAAGTTTGATGATGAAGTAAGAGGAATCATTCGCAACTTGGCAGCCGAAAGCGCCGAAACTGTCTACCTCACCGGATTCCAGAATGGGGCAGTCATCATTCAAGTCGTCGAAGAGAGCCAACGGTCGCTCCGGGTTACGGGCTTGAATGTTGGCTACTCTGGCGCGGAAGATCGCCGAGCTTCAGGGAAAGCAGTGTTGGCCTATCTTGACCACAAGGATCTTGTGCGGGTGTTTGAACGTCTCAATCTTGCTAATGAGGATTCAGCGTCGAGCCTCAGGCGTCGCGAATTAGAGGAAGAACTTGATCAAATTAGACAGTCCGGATTCGCTTTCGACAATGAAGACTATGAGCCGGGCGTGTGTTGTGTTGCTGTGCCTTACTTTGGTGCTGGCGGCATTGTCGTTGGTTCCGTGACGGCGAGCGCTCCTGCGCTTAGAGTCAATCGGCTGCGCTCGGTTGTCCAACACGAGGTTGCAAAAGCGGCGGCCCAAATCTCTAATTTATTGGTTTCCTAGGCCCCTTTCTGCCGCTTCATGTAGACGCGCACTCAGCGCAGCGTTGTGAATGGGCGACTTCTTTTCGCTCAATTTCGCCAAGAAGTTTTCTCTTCGCCAAGAAGTTTTCTCTGGTCTTGACGCAATGCCCCTTCCCGTGATTGAATTTTGTTATCTGGGATACTTTTCACATAACAACAATTCTATGTCTACAGTTTTAGGAAGTTCAGTGTTGAACGAGCGCCTTCCATCCCCCCGGTTGCCGGACTTACAGTCGCCGGTGCTTACCGGAGGATGTCGATGATTCGGTGCTTTGAAGAGAAAGTTCTCGAGCTCACTCGGGAAGGTGAGGTTGCGGGCTCCGTTCACTTATGTCTTGGTCAAGATGCAACGATTGCCGTTGTCTCTGAGGCAAAGAGAGGTAGATCATGGTGGCTTTTGCAAAGCTAGCGAAAGAGCTCGAAAGGCAAGCCATATTCACATCGCGGATTGGATCTGAAAGCGGGCGTCTTTGCGCGGAATGAGATCCAATGGTGGATCCTCGGATCCGCAACACACGAGAGGGAAGCAATGAAGGTTCACTCGAAAGAAATCGCCCTGCCCGAGCTCATGCGTCGAGTCGGGCGGCTCGACCAAATTGCAGGCGTTCGACTGTTGGAACTTGCAGACGGAGGGGGGCGCGGGTCGCGCATTCTCGACTTCCGCACGGCCGCGGGCCTTAGATTTGAGGTCTTGGTTGATCGCGGTTTCGATATCGGCGGCTGTGACTACCGCGGGATTCCGATCGCTTGGCAGTCGGCAGTTGGGCCGTCGGCACCATGGTTCGCCGAGCAAGGTGGCCTCGGTTGGCTACGCAACTTCGGCGGCGGTCTTTTGACCACGTGTGGATTTGAACACACCCTCTTTCCCGCAGAAGAGGATGGAAGTCGATTTGCCTACGCGGCTAACGACACCGTCACGTTCGGTCTACACGGCCGAATTTCGAACCGGCCGGCGCGGTTGTCCGGCTATGGCATGGCTACGGTGGACGGTCGAGACGTGTTGTGGGCAGAGGCCGAGGTCGAACAGGCGGCGGTCTATGGTGAGGCATTGCGCCTGACGAGACGCATTCAGGTGGCGATCGACGGCTCGGCAATCGCGATTGTCGATCGAGTCGTCAACTTCGGATACGCCGTGACGCCGACGATGGTTCTGTATCACATTAACCTCGGCTACCCTTTGGTCGACGAGGGTGCGCAGGTTGTTATGGACGTCGAGTTTGCCCGAGCGGGCGACGGAACCTCACCTCCGGCGGGTTATCTGACGGTCGATGCGCCCAGCCCACTTGCCCCTGAGCAAGGGTTCGAGCACACGCTCGTCCCCGACAGCCGTGGCTGGGCGTCAGCGGCGCTTCACAACGAGCGGCTCGGTATTGGGTTTAAGGAGTCTCACGACCAGGCGACGCTGCCCTACAACCTGCTATGGCGTCAACTCCGCGATGGCATGTACGTCATCGGACTCGAGCCGTGCTCTGTGCCTATCGAAGGTCGGATCTCTGCACCGGGAGTAGGGGTGCCATTTAACCTCGCCCCTGGAGATGCCCGGGAATACCGCGTCACGTTAGAAGTCTATCCCGTTTAGGGACGCTCCCCTTTGTAGTGTCGACGGCATCCCCAGGTTTTCTCGGGGGTGCCGTGCATAGTGGGTAACCGCAGTTCACGGCAACGCGTGATCCCTAACCTCTCGGGACAGCGACAACTCTTGTTCGCGGAAGGGCTCAACGGAAAACCGGGCGGAGCGTTACGTTGACAAACTGGCTTGACAGGCGCTATAAATAATTTCATAAGAAGAACCGTCATTTCACATTATGAAAGAACCGCAATGGTGCACACCTCCTTTCTTTTCCCTTCTCGGGCCCTACACCCGCGACAGGGCCTCGTGAACGTCAAGTCCAACGCGCCTGTGATTGCGCTTGAGGGTGTAGGTAAGCAGTTCGGTGGCACATTCGTGATCCGCGACGTCAATCTAGGCCTACGGCCGGGAGAAATTCTGGCCCTAGTTGGTGAGAATGGCGCTGGGAAGAGCACGATTGTTCGAACCCTGAGTGGTGAGCACCAACCGGACGAAGGGCGAGTCCTTCTTGATGGGGTGCCGGTGGTATTTGCAGGTCCGCAGCAATCCGCAGCGGCAGGCATTCAGGTCGTCCACCAAGAACCCACTCTCTTTCCTGACCTATCGGTTGCCGAGAATATCTTTATCGGGAGGCAACCTCGGCGTGGTGTTCTCGGAACAGACTGGGGCCGCATGTATCGCGAGACCACCGAGATTATGAACGGTCTTTTGCACTACACGTTGGACCCTCATGTGAAGGTGGCCACACTGTCTATCGCCGAGCGCCAGATTGTCGAGATTATCAAGGCCCTTTCGACCAACGCTCGCGTCCTGATTCTCGATGAGCCCACGGCAGCACTTTCTAGCGCCGAGGTTGAAGATCTTTTCCAAGTTGTTCATAGGTTGCGGAGCCGCGGCGTGGCGATTCTTTTCATTGGGCACCGCCTCGATGAAATCCAGGAGCATGCCGACCGCCTTGCGGTTCTGCGCGATGGTCGCCTAGTGGCCTCTGCCGCACCCCGCGAGCTGACCCGCACGCAGCTAATTCAACACATGGTCGGTCGCGACCTCGGTGACCTCTTCCCGAAGCTTGATGCGAACCCGGGCGAGACCGTTCTGGAAGTCGAAGGACTCGATAGAGGTACTGCACTTCGCAATGTCTCGTTCTCGGTGCGCAGCGGCGAGATAGTCGGACTCGCAGGCCTCGTGGGAGCGGGTCGGACGGAAGTAGCTCGGGCAATCTTTGGGATCGATCCGGTCGATTCGGGAACGGTTCGAATCGGCGGGGTCATTTTTTCGAGGCGATCGCCTCGGCGGGCCATTCGCCGCGGTCTGGCCCTCGTTCCGGAGGACCGCCAAGGGCAGGCTCTGGTCCTCGACTGGCCCGTCACGCACAACCTGTCGCTTGCTGTCCTTGCCGCGCTGAGCCGACTGGGGTTAATCACTTCGCGAAAAGAGAAGGCACTGGGCATTGACCTGATTGAACGGAACGCAATCAAAGTTGCGCATCCTGAAGTTGCCACGTCGACCCTCTCAGGTGGCAATCAGCAGAAACTGGTTTTTGGCAAGTGGCTCGCCACAGCACCACGTCTGCTCTTGCTCGACGAGCCAACACGTGGAGTGGACATTCAGACCAAAACCGAGATTCATCGACAAATTTCAGAGCTTGCGGCTGAGGGGCTAGCTGTGCTGCTGATTTCGTCCGAGCTTCCCGAGATTCTCGGGATGTCCGACCGCATTCTGGTGATGCGCGAAGGGGCGATCACTGCCGAGTTCAGCCGAGCCGACGCCACTCAGGAGGCGGTGATGACCGCGGCGACCGCGCCAAATCAGAGTCGCATCCAGGGTCGATCGAACGGAAACCCCCATGACTAACAAAACTGCGACAGAGATTCCGGGCACTGCGACGACCAGACCGGGTCCCGATTTGGTGGCTACCCGGGGGCTCTCGCTGCTCGGTGTCCTTATCGCCTTGATCGCTATCGCGGCAATCGCCCAACCCCGATTTCTCTTGATCGAGAATCTCCGCGACGGAATCGTTGTCAGTGCGGCCATGCTCCTAATCGTAGCTACGGGGCAGGCCCTCGTCATCATCACGCGGAATATTGATCTCTCCGTCGCGTCGATTCTGGGCTTCTCTGCTTATGTTGGCGGGTCACTCGCCCGCGAACTACCAGATCTGCCTATCGTGGTGAGCCTCCTCGCAGGGCTTGGTCTCGGCCTGGTTCTCGGCTCTGTCAACGGCCTCTTGGTCGTGGTCGGGCGAGTCCCGGCGATCGTGGCAACACTGGGGACTCTCTTTATCTTCCGCGGGGTGATGGCCCTCTTCGCGAAAGGGAATCCCATAGCCGCGGGTGAACTAGCCCCGGAGTTTATCGGGTTCCCCACTCAAATCGTGTTGGGTCTTCCGGTTATTGCGATTCTGGCGATTCTCGTGGTACTGGGCGGGGGCTATTTTCTCCATCGGACTCGGGTTGGGCGAGGGATGTACGCAATCGGTTCGAACGCCGATGCTGCACGGGTTCTCGGAATTTCCGTCTCGCGCCACACGTTCCTGGCCTTCCTTGTCAGCGGTGGACTGTCTGGACTGGCTGGAGTGATTTGGGTAATGCGGTATGCCGGGGCCGATAGTGGGACTGCTAGCGGCTACGAACTCGCTGTCATCGCTGCGGTCGTCGTGGGTGGCGTCACGGTGTTCGGCGGCTCCGGCTCCATCTTCGGTGTGGTCATCGGGGGACTGCTCCTGGTTACTGCGCAGAATGTCCTCAATATCCTGGGCATTTCTGGCTACTGGATTCAGGCGGTCTACGGAGCAACAATTGTCGCCGCGATTGTCACTGATGCGGCCATCGCCCGCCGGCTGGCGCGAACGGGAACACGGAAGGCAGGAGGCTGAAATGTTGCGGATGCTTGCCAGCAAGTGGGAGGTTCTCCTCCTAGTAGCCATTCTCATCGTCATTGTTAGCGGCGTCGGAACGCCTGGATTCCTGACCGCACCGAACCTTGCGACGGCGCTCGCTGCTGCGATGCCCATCGCGATTATGACTCTCGGCATGACACTCGTCATCATCGCGGGAGATATCGACCTTTCGGTGGCCTCGATTCTCGCGCTCTCGGCGTGCGTTTTCGGCTGGGCGCTGACGACCGGGATGCCCTTGATTCCCGCGATGCTTCTGATGCTCCTAGTGGGCGCCATTTGCGGGGCCTTCAACGCTGTCTTGGTCGTCCTCTTGGGTCTCCCGTCGCTGGTTGTGACTCTCGGAACGATGACGCTGTTCCGTGGGCTTGGGTTCGCCCTGCTTGCAGATCGCCCGGTGTCGACCTTTCCTGCCGAATTCCTGGCGTTTGCTAACGGACGGGTTGAGGGATTTTTAATCAGTTGGCCTTTCCTGCTCTTCCTGGTTCTTTCGGTCCTGTTCGCTCTTTTGTTGCAGCGTGGTCGCGTTGGTCGACAGATTTACGCGATCGGAGGCAACTCGCTCGCGGCTGATTTCTCGGGCGTTCCGACTCGTCGTGTTCGTTTCTCGCTTTTCGTGGTTAGCGGATTGATGGCAGCGATCGCTGGCCTGGTGTTAGTGAGCTTTCTCTCGAGCGCCCGAGCAGAGTTGGCTCGCGGCCTGGAACTCGACGTAATCGCGATCGTGCTGCTCGGGGGAGTCAGCATTTTCGGCGGTGTGGGCAGGATTACAGGGGTAGCTCTCGGACTGACCCTCTACATCCTGCTAACAAACTGGCTGAGTCTGCAGAACGTCACCGCTGATGATCAGCAGATCGTAATTGGCGGTCTCCTAATCGCCGCAGTAATCATCTCGAACGTGCTCCGTGCTGTCGGGGGTCGGTCTGACTCTCGTGGTGCGGGGCTCGTCGGACTCCGACTCTCCTACAGGTCGGAGCCGACACCCCCGGAGGCCGTGTCCACGGCCTCCGCACCAAAAAAAGAAAGGCAATGAATATGAAGCTGATTCGTTCCGGCGGTCGAGGCACGCTTGCCGCGGCCACCATAACAACAGTAATTGCACTGACGGCGTGCGCGCAAGCGGCCGACGAGCCGCAAGCGGCCGACGAGCCGCAGGCGGCCGCGGCGATCACGATCGCCATGCTCCCGAAGGCCACGAACATAACGTACTTCGACCCCTGGGTCGTGGGTGCGGAGCGTGCCGCTGAAGAACTGGGTGCAGAAGTTATCGAGAGTGGCCCTGCAGAGGTGGATGCGGCCCAGCAGGCCACGTTCGTTGACACTCTCACGACTCAGGGCGTCGACGGCATCATCATCTCGGCGATCGACCCCGACTCGATTGTGCCCGCCATAACGCGCGCAAACGAAGCTGGCCTCACGATCGTGAGCTCGGACTCCAACGTGACCAGCGGGAACGCGGTCTTCGTGAACCAAGCGAGCAACGAGGGTGTGGCTGAGGGACTGCTCGAAATCATCTCCCGGCAAATCGGTGGGAGTGGGCAGGTCGCCATCATCAGCGGAGCGCCGACTGCTGCGCAGCAGAACATCTGGGTCGATCTTATGACTGAGCAGCTCGCTGCGAACTACCCGGACATCGAGCTTCTCGAGGTCGTCTACGGGAACAGCACCGCGGAGACCACCACGGAGGTCGCGCAGGCGCTCCTCCAGAAATATCCCGACATCAAGGGTATCGTGGTTCCGGATGCTGTTTCGCTTCCGGTGACCGGGCAAGTTGTTAGCGACGCTGGTCGTGTCGGAGAGATTGCGGTCACGGGGCTCTCGTTGCCGAGCCTCACCCGTTCCTACGTCGAGGACGGCTCGATTACGGAGTTCGCACTCTGGGACGTAGAGGCCCTCGGTTACCTGTCGTACTATGTGACGCACGCCATCATCACCGGGGTAATCTCCGGTGAGCCGGGCGAGACCTTCACCGCTGGAGATCTCGGCGAGTACACCATTACCGAGGACCGCCAGGTCGTCCTCGGACCGGTCCTTGTCTTCAACAAGGATAACGTCGCGAACTACACCTTCTGATGTAGTTCCGTAGAGCTGGGGCGCTTCAAGCGCCCCAGCCCTACGGCCCGTCACGGAACTGGCACACCGTGAACCCACAAAGACATGACTGAGGAGTTTAAATGTTTGATCTCACTGGCAAGACTGCTGTCGTCACGGGTGGATCCCGTGGAATCGGACAGGGAATCGCGTGGGCGCTTGCGGAAGCGGGCGCTGATGTCGCGAGCTTCCATCTTCCGGACCCAGGTGGCGCTGATGTCACTCTGGCTGGCATTCACGAGCGTGCGCGGAAGGGCATCATGCGGGAAGGCTCTGTGGTCGATACCGAGGCCCTGGACGATTTCGCAACCGAAGTCGAGCGTGAGCTCGGGCCCATTGATATTTGGGTCAACAATGCCGCAGCAATCATGGTCAAGCCGTTCCTGAGCACTACCTCTTTGGATTGGGATACCCTTATCGGGTCCAATTTGCGCGGATACGTCAATGGAGCTCGAGCCGCCCTCACACGCATGGCTCCCCGGCGGGCAGGACGGATTATCAATATCGGATCAATCACGGCTCATCAAGCCATCACCGACATGACGACTTACATCACGGCGAAAGGCGGGGTTGTCTCCTTGACCAAAGCGCTCGCTCTGGAGTTCGCACCGCGGGGCATCAACGTCAATGCGGTCGCACCGGGCGCAATCGCGACGCCCTTGAACCGCCACCTTTATACCGCTGAAGTAACGGCCGTTTACGAGAGTAGGATTGCTATGGCTAGAATCGGGCGCCCTCATGATATCGCGGCTGCTGTGGTTTATCTCGCTTCCGATGAGGCAAGCTACGTGTGCGGTCACGAACTTGTGGTCGACGGCGGGATGACTATCAATGGCAATGTCGGTTTTGCCACCGATGAGGACGAGTTGTGACGATGGCCGAGGTAAGGGCCCTGAGTACCGGACACTCGCTGCTTGAGGGCCCGCGGTGGAGGGATGGCAGTCTGTACGTGTCAGACTTCTTCACGCGGCGGGTATTGAAGTTCGACGAAACCGGATCGTACCGGACAGTCTGCGAAGTTCCCGGAATGCCCTCGGGACTCGGTTGGACTCCCGATGGCCGTCTCCTTGTCGTTTCTATGACGGATCGAGCACTGTGGCGGCTAGACGGCGATGAGCTGTGCCAGGTTGCCGATCTTTCCGGGGTCGCTGCGTGGCACTGCAACGACATGGTCGTAGATCAGCGTGGTCGGGCTTATATAGGAAACTTTGGGTGGGACGAAAGCACCTCTTCGACAATTGTGCCGACGTCACTGATTGTGGTCGAGCCCGACGGATCCGTCAACTCGACCGCGGACGACGTGGTGTTTCCCAATGGCATGGTGATTACTCCCGACGGTGGCACCCTGCTCATTGCCGAGACCTTCAGCGCACGGATAACCGCTTTCGACATCAGCCCCGACGGTCGACTTTTCAACCGACGTCTATGGGCATCGTTCAGCGATGAGGAGTTCTTGACGACGACTCGCGCAGTCGAGGCCGGCGTCTGCTTACCGGACGGGATCGCACTGGATTCGGACGGTTGCCTTTGGGTGGCTGACGCGAATGGCAGCGGTGTTCTCCGGGTTCGTGAAGGGGGCGACGTGCTGCAGCGAATTCCGATTGATGAGAATCAAACCGGATACGCTGTGGCCATGGGTGGAGCGGACCTGCGCACCCTTTTCATCTGTGCGGCGGCACCCTATTCGACTGTCGACGTGTCCACAGTTCACACGTCCCGACTTCTATCGTGCCGGGTCGATGTTGCAGGGGTTCCCGCGTGACAACCGAGGTGAGGGCCTTGGTGAAGGGCACGGCAGGACGCGGTTCTCTTGAGCTCGTCACGATGGCGCTGCGCGAACCGGGTTCGGGTGAAGTCAGAGTTCGTGTTATGGCCGCCGGTATCTGCGGGACCGATCTTCATATCCTCGATGGCGAGTGGCCGGTGGAAGCGCCCGTGGTGATTGGTCACGAGATGAGTGGCATAGTCGAGGCCGTGGGGCCCGGAGTCGAGCCGAGCTGGCTGGGTGCTCGTGTCGTTACGGAGGTGTTTGTCGGCACTGACGAAACCTGCGCGGAATGCCGTGCAGGGTTTCGCAACCTGTGCGCGAATCGGCGGGCTCTCGGTAGCAAGTGGGACGGCGCGTTCGCCGAGCACGTCATCCTTCCGACGCTTACACTCCACCGTGTTCCGGCAACCATCTCCTTTTTATCCGCAGCGTTGCTCGAACCCCTCGCCTGTGTGACGGGCGCATTGCTCAATCCAGCGCGGTTCTCCGCTGGCGACTCTGTCCTCGTCACCGGCCCCGGGGCAGTGGGAATGCTCGCTGCTCAGGTTGTGCGCGCTGGCGGCGCCGATGTGCTGCTTGTCGGAACAGAGCGCGACCGTTTGCGGCTCGAAGTTGCGGCCTCGCTCGGGTTCTCAACGACCGTCGACACGACGTCTATCCCTGAGAATTCCTTCGATGTGGTTGTTGAGTGCTCGGGTGCTGAGTCAGCCGCGGGTCTTTGTCTTTCGGCGGTCAAGCGTCGGGGACGATACGTCCAGCTCGGAATCTTCGGCAAGCCAGTGAGCATTTCCTTCGACCTCATCACCTTGAAGGATGTGTCGATATCGTCAGGATTCGGCGCACTGCCGGCGGGAATTGAGAGCGCTATACGACTGGTAGTCAACGGGCTCGTGGATCTCGAGAGCTTGATCACCCATGTGGCAGGACTCGAAGACTGGGAAGCCCAGTTTGCGGCCACTAGAGCGGGCTCTGGAATCAAGTACATTTTTCAACCGACAGGAAGCGTTCATGACTGAGAACGGCACGAAGGTCCAGTCGGTCTCGCGAGCGGTGCGACTCCTGATGCTGGTGGCTGGCAAAACAACCGAGAACACGAACGTCGCGCTGGCCGCCGCCGCTGGCCTCGCGGTGCCGACGAGTCACCACCTCCTGAGCACACTGGTGGAGGAGGGTCTTCTCTATCGGGATGCAGAGGCCCGCTACAGCCTGGGCCCCAAGACGGCGGTCCTGGCCAGCGCACTCGAGGATGAAAACGATGTACCGGGATTCTTGGCAAGTGGGCTCTCGGAACTTGTGGCCGCAACGGGGGAAACCTCATACTTGGCGATTTGGCGCTCGGGTGCTGTGCGACTCGTTGCCGCGTCTGCGGGCAGCCATTCAGTTCAGGTCGCTGTGCCGCCGGATGGGCAGTATCGGCATGCACACGCGCGCGCCTCGGGCAAGCTCTTCCTCGCACACCTTGCTTCGGGTGCGGTTGACAAGTACTTCTCCAAGCATCCATGCGAGCCACTCACCGAGCACACGCTGACGGCTCGGGTAGAGATTGAACAGAACTTCGCTCTTATCCGGGAGCGTTGCTATTCCGTTGAAGAGGAGGAATTCCAGCTCGGGGTCTGCTGTGTGTCGGCTCCCGTGCACAGTGAAGGTGTCATCATCGCAGCCTTCACCATTTCCGTTCCAACAGCTCGATGGGTCGCCAATCGCGACCGGCTGATTGCAGAAACCGTCCGCGTCGCCTCCGCCCTCTCAACCGCCTCCACGTCCCGACCACTTTCCCTTGCTGTCATTGAGGGCTCGTCCATCTCCGAGTAGAAAGAACCGTAGTGATTTTTGACGTCCTCCATTTCTCATTTACAGTCAGCGACCTCGATAGGTCGGTCGACTGGTACACCTCAGTCCTTGGCCTCGAGCTCGTTCATCGCCAGGAGCAGGACAACGACTACACACGTCAGCTCGTTGGAGTTGATGGCGCGGTACTCCGCGTTGCACAACTTAAGGTTTGGGGCGTCGACTCTCGCTACTCGACTCACATGCTCGAGCTTGTGGAGTACTTGCACGGCGCGGACCGGGACCATGTCGGGCTTCCGACTAATCGAACCGGCGTTGCGCACTTGGCCTTCATCGTCAACGACCTTGAAGAGCGCCACGCGCGACTCGTCGATGTTGGCGTTCAATTCAAGAACCCACCGGTTCGTGTGACGGAGGGAGCAAACACGGGGGGGCTAGCATGCTACCTGCATGACCCCGACGGCATCACCCTAGAGTTCATGCAGCTCCCCGACGAGCGGGCTTACGCGCTCGGCATCCCGCGACGGGAGAACTGACGTGACCACCGCCATTTCCGGACTCACTCGGGTGACCTTTGTTGTTGCGGATCCAGTCGCGCAGCTCCGAACACCACAGGGCCTCAACGTCCTATGGCAAGACCGCGCCGTTGATGTCATCACGGTGCCCGCTCATGTAGTGGCTAGCGAGCTCGGCGCCTTTTTTGCAGGACTCCGATCTAACAAGAGTTGCCTCGGCGCGGTCCTGACCGTTCCGCACAAGCAGACAGCTATGGCCCTCTGCGATGAGCTCGGCGATGGTGCGCGTGTCGCTGGCGCAGTGAACGTCGTCCGTCGGCGTCCGGACGGATCATTGCTCGGCGAGACGTTCGACGGGCTCGGTTTTGTGGCCGGTCTCGCAGACGTCGGTTTTGACTGTGCGGGTGTTCCGACAGTGCTGATAGGGGCAGGTGGAGCCGCGAGCGCAATTGCTGCGGCTCTGCTGAAAGCGGGGGTCACGCGCCTCGACGTCGTAAACCGTTCAGAGCAGCGGGCGCGGGAACTCGTGGACCGGCTGGCAGAGCTCTACCCGGGAAGGGACATCGGTGTCGGCAAAGCTCGGTCTCTCGAGGCTGGCCTAGTGGTGAACGCCACTTCACTTGGTATGAGCAAAAATGATCCGATTCCGTTTCCCGTCGAGTTGATCCCGTCGGCGGCTGTAGCGGCGGATGTGGTCATGCAAGCGGAACTCACACCTTTCCTCGCTGCAGCCTTATCGCAGGGCGCGATCGTCCACGAAGGGCGCCACATGCTGGCGGGCCAGCTGCGCCTTATCGCCGACTTCCTGCTCGCGCCAGACGGAAAGGGTTCATGATGGAGTTCCTCGTCCCCATCAAGATTGCGTTGCCTGACCAGATGTCGGATGATCGGCGCGCCGCGCTCTTCGCGGCAGAGGCGGACCGGGCAGCCGAACTGAGAGCTGAACGAACGCTCGCACGAATCTGGAGGGTGCCGGGTCAAACTGCCAACTGGAGCCACTACGTTGTCTCGAGCACCGATGCCCTGCACGATTCCCTGACGTCGTTGCCGCTGTGGCCCTGGATGACGGTCGATGTCCATCCGCTCGCGACTCATCCTGCTGAGCGTTAAGCACAAGCGGAGTCACTGGCAGGCGTTGTTGAAGGCTCGCGCGATTGAGTCCCAGAGCTATGGGCTGGCCGCTGGCCAGCCAGCGCCCCAAGGTGTTGGCTACAGCACCGTGATCGACCCGTGGGGGGTGGTGCTTGGCGAGTTAGGACCAGATGCTGGTGTTCTCTTGGGACAGTTGGATGCCTCGGTAGTTTCTGCGGTGCGCGAGATTAGTCCCGTGAGCCTGGCACGTCGCTTCGATATCCGCGAGAAGCCTTAGCTGTAGGCCTGTGGAAAACAGGCACGCCAGCGACGCGACCTTTTCTGCACTGCGGGGATGCAACTAGTCATCCACCATCAACGCCTGGGTCCTGGGACCTTGGTCTCTCTTGTTGTGCTGATCTCCGGGTGTGCCATGGCGCCTGATATCCCCGACGCCCCTGGGACCAGTGAGTCTG
>Ga0213861_10000610_pt1 | contig 31456 bp, 30 predicted proteins | sample PICome_4_FD_160110 | JGI IMG/M metagenome (GOLD analysis project Ga0213861, IMG submission 160110) | Coastal seawater microbial communities near Pivers Island, North Carolina, United States - PICO131 | ecosystem: Environmental > Aquatic > Marine > Coastal | place: USA: North Carolina... | reverse complement strand
ACCGAAAAAGCGTTCGCGCAGACGGATGCGGTCACTTGAGTCGAAAATCTGTTTCATGGGGTACCAGATAGCCCCCAAGCGCTTTTGCCGCAAGGGTCGAAGGGGTCAAGGGTTGCGGGGCTGTATCTGTTCATGCGACGATTCTGCAAAGGAGACCGATAGATGAATGACACCACGGACCCGTTTGCAGATTTTCTGGCCTCGCTTGAGGGGCTTTGGGTTAATGTGGTGTCCTTTTTGTCTGGCATGTTGGCCCCCGGCTGGCGGCAGAACCAGGTTCTGATCATTCTTGGGCTGGCTGTGCTGGCATGGCTGTTGCACGGCCGGGCCAGCAAGCTGCTGGAAGATTGGGTGCGGTCGCGCGAAGGCTGGTCCAAGTGGCAGCTGCGCTACATCGTGCAGGTCAAGCGGCGCATGGGGCTGATCTGTTTCGCGGTGATGGCGTGGAGCGTTTACATGGTGATGCAGAACATCACCTGGCCGTCGCGGTCCTATCTGATCGGGGTTGCGGCGATGCTGGCCACGGTCTGGGTGGGTGTCGCCTTTGTCGGGCAATTGGTGCACAACCGCCCGCTGCGGCGGATCGTGACCTGGGCGATGTGGATCTATGCCACGCTGTTCTTGCTGAATGTTTCGGATGAGGTGGCGGGTTTCCTGGACGGGCTGGCGCTGCATGTGGGCGAATTTCGCCTGTCGGCGCTGACATTGATCACCGCATTGGTGGTGATTGGTGTTCTGTTCACCATCGCCCGGATGCTGAGCCAAGCCACCGCCAGCACGATCCGCAAGAACGAGGACATCAGCCCCTCGATGCAGGTTCTGGCGGTCAAGGCGGTGCAGCTGTCGCTGTACGGGGTGGCGTTTTACATGGGTGTCAAAGCTGTTGGCATTGATCTGACCGGGCTTGCGGTGCTGTCCGGTGCGATTGGTGTGGGTCTGGGTTTTGGTTTGCAAAAGGTCGTGTCGAACCTGGTGTCGGGGGTGATCATCCTGCTGGACAAGTCGATCAAACCCGGTGACGTCATTTCACTGGTCGAGACCTTTGGCTGGATCCAGACGCTGGGTGCGCGCTATGCGTCGGTGGTGACCCGTGACGGCAAGGAATATCTGATCCCGAACGAGGATCTGATCACGGGCCAGGTGGTCAACTGGTCGCATTCCAACGATTTTGTGCGCTTGGACATCTTTTTTGGTACCGCCTACGGCGATGACCCGCATCTGGTGCGCAAGCTGGCGGTGGAGGCCACGGCGGGCGTGCCGCGCGTGTTGAGTTTCAAGCCGCCGGTCTGTCATATCGTGGGCTTTGGTGACAGCAGCGTGGATTACATCATCCGCTTTTGGATCAGGGACCCGACCGGGGGGCTGACCAATATTCGCGGCAATGTCTATCTGGCGCTGTGGGACACCTTCAAGGAACACGGCATTTCGATACCCTTTCCGCAGCGCGAGGTGCTGTTGCTGGAGGACAGCAAGCTGTCGGTGTCCAAGCCCGGTGCGACGAAGGGGCCTGTGTGACTTGTCACGAAGGGAGTTGGGTCTAGGTTTCCCGGTGCACAGGGTGTGCGGGGGAATGGACATGACAAAGACGCGACCGGTCGTGTTGATCCTGGGCAGCGGGCCGAATGTGACGGCGGCGCAGGCCTGGCCCAAGCACTGGTTTGACCAGATCATCGTGATGAACAATGCCTGGAGGGTCAGGCCCGATTGGGATGCGCTGGTGTTTCCGGAGGATTTTCCGCGCGACCGGCGGCCTGAGCAGGTGTTGCCCGGTCAGCAGCTGATCGAGGCGGATGCCTTTGTGCCGGCGCAAAATGAATATGGCGGATTTATCATGGCGGGGGCCACGATGGCCTATACGACGGCCTATTGGGCGCTGGCCGCGCTGCGGCCGCAGGTGATGGCGTTCATGGGCTGCGATATGGTCTATCCGGCGCAGGGCGACACGCATTTTTACGGGACCGGCACTGCCGATCCGCTGCGTGCGGATGTCACGCTGCGGGATCTGGGGGCGAAATCGGCGCGGCTGGCACTGATCGCGGCACAGCAGGGATGCGCCTGTGTGAACCTGTCGGAGGATGTATCGTCACTGTTGTTCGCGCGGATGCAACCGGAGGCGCTGCGCGGTGCGGCAGAGCTGCGGCAGGTGGATGCCGCAGCCGTTCAGGCGTTGCGTGCCCGCGAGGATGCGCTGGGCTACGTCACGCCGGATGGCCGATATAGCAACGATCCGGCGGCCTGGGACATGGATGCGCTGGCGCAGATTGATGCGGAATGGCGGCGTCTGGCGCAATAATAATCCGGGAAAGGCAGAAAACAGCCCAGGCTGTTGCATAGAAAACAGACTTATTGCCCCACGGTGGCCGGGAATGGCGCAAGGGGCTGGCGGGTCATTGAAATTTTGTGCATGGATTGTTATTCTCGACTCATCCCCAGCGCCGGGGGCAAGGCGGCGTACCCAAAGGAGGACAATGTCCTGGCGATCCAAACTAGCGCATCCAACAATGCGAGTCCCGAGGCAGCGCTTATGGTAGCTGCATTTGACACGGCCACAAGTGACGCAACTTTGGCCTGTATCCTTAAATCCCTAGAAAGCGATAAAGCTGAAGACATCGTGCAGATTGATCTGCGCGGCAAGACCGAGATCTGCGATTATATGGTGATCTGCACGGGCCGTTCGACCCGTCAGGTTTCTGCGATCTCTGAAAAGCTGGCGCAGACTATCAAGGATGAATTCGGCCGTACCCCAAAGGTCGAAGGCAAAGACACCGGCGACTGGGTCCTGATCGACACAGGCGATGTGGTTGTGCATGTTTTCCGTCCGGAAGTGCGCGAGTTCTATCAGCTTGAGAAGATGTGGATGGACGGGGGCGAAGTCGCTGCCCCGCAGAACTGATCGCGCGCGGGGTTAGACCCTGTGCGCGTACATATCTGTGCTGTGGGCCGCCTGCGAGCGGGCCCCGAAAAAGACCTGATTGACGATTATCTGATCCGATTTGACCGCACCGGCAGGGCCCTGGGCCTGGGGCCGGCGCAGGTCGTTGAGGTCGAGGACAAGAAGGGTGGCGGCATGGCAGCGGAGGCTGTCCTGCTGGAAAAAGCCGTGCCTGCCGGTGCGTTGATCTGTGTGCTGGATGAACGCGGGCGGGTCGAATCATCGCCTGATTTTGCCACGAGGCTGGGCGGCTGGCGCGACAAGGGGCATCGCGATCTGGCCTTTGTCATCGGGGGGGCGGACGGGATCGACAACGCGCTGCGCGCGCGGGCCGATCATGCCCTGTCCTTTGGCAAGATGGTCTGGCCGCATATGATGGTGCGGGTGATGTTGAGCGAACAATTATACCGGGCCGCATCCATCCTGTCGGGTGGACCGTATCATCGGGTTTGAAGTGCCGTATCAGGCCCGCAGGGGTCAGGGCAGTTTGACGATCTTGATCTGGTCTGACCATCCGGTGAGCGTGTCATGCGCCTGAATGCCGACTTCGGTCATGCCATCGGGTATCTGTACCCCTGACAAAGAGCGCGTGAAGGGCTGTTCGTTCACATGCGGATGGGCAAGGTTGCGCAGCCCGAGTTCATTGCCGTCCTTGTCCACCACGCGCCAGGCATCGGCATAGTGATCCCAGCCGGTATCGGCATGTTTGATGGTGACAGAAAAGCTCCAGTATCCGTTGGCCTTTTCGGCTTGCACTTCGCTTACGAGGGGCGGGTCGGCAAAAGCCGGTTGTGCAAGTAATACGAGAGCAAAGAGTGATTTTTTGACCATGGGGGCACCATACCATTAATGATTGGCATATAAAAAGCGGTACTATTTTTCCAAGAGTATCGCACGCGACTGTGATGCGAATTCCCGCCGCCATATCACAATCAGTGTCAAAATTGCACTACAAAGCAGCAGCATAGGCCCGCCCAGCCAGCAGATGCTGGCCAATGCAAAGTAGACCGAGCGCAGGCCGCGGTTAAAGCTGCGGGCCCCGAGGATATTAATATCCGCAGCCTTGCGGGCCATGTTGACCACATTGGGATTTTTGGGGTCATTTGGCACGGCCGCCATCAGCACGGAGCAATAGCCAAACAGGCGGTTGGACCAGACGAATTTCAAAAAGGCATTGGTGAGAAAGAAGACCACCAGCAGCAATTTGATTTCCCAGACGAAAAGCGGATGTGACAGCAAGGTGAGGTCTTCGGCCAGACCGACAAGACTGTCGGAATTGCCAATCAGGGCCAGCACGGCCCCCAGCGCGATCATGCTGGTGGAGGCGAAAAAGGATGTCGCCTGCCGCAGGGTCGAAATGGTCTGGGCGTCAAAGATGCGCGGTTGCCGGGTGATCATCTGGCGCATCCATTCATGCCGGTAGCCCGCCATAATGCGCGAGACGGACAGATGTTTGGCCTTTGGGTTTTCGATCTGCCAGCCGATCAGCAGCCACAGGGCAAAGAGCACAACGACAGCTGTGAAATCCAGCGGTGAAAAGAGGGCAAGGCGGTCGGTCCAGTTCATGGTATCCTCATACGTCCGGGAGAACATTCTTGCCAATGGGCATAATTGGTAATATTACTTTACCAAATTGCGGAAAATGATAGGCTGGGCCGGTTCTGAAACCTCTGAACCGCCCAGCTGGTAACACGCCGCTAAAAAGGAGGACCGCCATGGAAATGCCAACGCCAGATCCCCGTGTACTTGCCCTGAAGGCGCGGGTTGTTGCCCGGTTGCAGGGGGTGCTGCCCCAGGATGCGGTTATTCACAACGAGCATGAGACGCGGGCCTATGAATGCGACGCGCTGACCGCCTATCGCTGCCCGCCGATGGTGGCGGTATTACCGTCCAGCACGCGCGAAGTGGCCGATGTGCTGCGGATTTGCCATGAAGAAGGTGTGCCGGTGGTGCCGCGCGGGTCTGGCACATCGCTGGCCGGGGGGGCATTGCCCACGGCGGATTGCGTGATTCTGGGCGTGGCGCGCATGAATGATGTGATCGAGACCGACTATGACAACCGGTTGATCCGGGTCCAGACCGGCCGCACCAACCTGAGCGTGACCGGCGCGGTGGAGCAGGATGGTTTCTTTTATGCGCCTGATCCGTCAAGCCAGCTGGCCTGTGCCATCGCGGGCAATATCGCGATGAATTCGGGCGGGGCGCATTGTCTGAAATACGGGGTGACCACCAACAACCTGATGGGCGTCACCATGGTGATGATGGACGGCGAGATCGTTGAGATCGGTGGCGGGCATCTGGATGCCGGCGGTCTGGACCTGTTGGGGCTGATCTGTGGATCGGAAGGCCAGCTGGGTGTCGTGACCGAAGCCACCCTGCGGATCCTGCCCAAGCCCGAGGGCGCGCGGCCGGTGTTGATGGGGTTTGATGACAATGAGGTCGCGGGGGCCTGTGTGTCGGATATCATCAAGGCGGGTGTTCTGCCGGTGGCGATCGAGTTCATGGACCGGCCCTGTATCGAGGCGACGGAGGCTTTTGCGAAGGCGGGCTATCCGATGTGCGAGGCCTTGTTGATCGTGGAGGTCGAAGGGTCGGATGCGGAGATCGACCATCAGCTGAGCCTGATCATGGAGATTGCGCGCCGCCACAACCCTGTCGAGCTGCGCGAGAGCAAATCGGCCGAGGAGAGCGGCAAGATCTGGCTGGGGCGCAAGTCCGCCTTTGGGGCGATGGGGCAGATCAACGATTACATGTGTCTGGACGGGACGATCCCGGTGTCGAGCCTGCCCATGGTCTTGCGCCGCATCGGTGAGATGTCGGAGCAGTTTGGCCTGAAGGTCGGCAATGTGTTTCACGCGGGTGACGGGAACATGCATCCGCTGATCCTGTTTGATGCCAACAAGCCCGGTGATCTGGAGCTATGCGAGGAATTCGGCGCGGAGATCCTGAAGCTATGTGTTGAGGTTGGCGGCTGTCTGACCGGCGAGCATGGTGTGGGGATCGAGAAGCGCGATCTGATGCATGTGCAATATGCGCCCGATGATCTGGAGGCGCAGATGGCGGTGAAGGATGTGTTTGATCCGGGCTGGTTGCTGAACCCGGCAAAGGTGTTTCCGCTGGATGCATCACAGGCGCGGCGGGACATCGCCATGGCGGCGGAATGAGCACGGCCCACGCAGGGACCTGCGTCCGGGCGCGCGTGCGGAAGGTATATAAGGCCAAAAAGAGATGAATGTTGTGACCGAACAGGAACTGGCGGCCTTTGTCGCGGATGCCAAGGGGCCGCTGGCCGTGATGGGTGGCGGTACACGCGGGATGGCGGCGTCTGGAGAGGCGTTGTCTGTTGCAGGGTTGAACGGGATCACGTTGTATGAACCCGGTGCGCTGACCATGGTGGCGCAGGCGGGCACGCCGGTGGCGCAGATCGAGGCGGCGCTGGCGCGGGAAAACCAGCGGCTGGCTTTTGAGCCGATGGATCATCGCGGATTGATCGGGGGCGAGGGTGTGCCGACCATCGGGGGCATTTTTGCGGCCAATGTGAGTGGACCGCGGCGGATTTCCGTCGGTGCGGCGCGCGATTTCCTGTTGGGGGTGCGGTTTGTCGATGGTCGAGGCGCGATCGTCAAGAACGGTGGCCGGGTGATGAAGAATGTCACGGGCTATGATCTGGTCAAGCTGATGGCGGGGTCTTTTGGTACTTTGGGTGTGTTGAGCGAAGTGTCGTTCAAGGTGCTGCCCTGTCCTGAGACACAAGCCAGTCTGGTGTTGCACGGGTTGGATGATGCGGCGGCGGTGGCGGTGCTGAGCCGGGCCATGGGCAGCCCCTTTGAGGTGAGCGGTGCGGTGCATGATCCTGCCGCAGGCCAGACGGTGCTGCGGGTCGAAGGGTTTGAGGCCAGTGTGGCCTACCGTGTGGCGCAGTTGCAGGCGCTGTTGGGCGGTGGTGCGGCCGAGATGTCGGTGCTGGATGCGGCGGCGTCGGATCAGCTGTGGGGCGGGCTGCGCGATGTGGTTGCGTTTCACGGAGGCGAGGGAGATGTCTGGCGGGTGTCGTGCAAGCCATCGGATGGTCCGGCGCTGGCGGCGAAGGCCGGGGCGCAGGCGCATCTGTTTGATTGGGCGGGCGGTTTGATCTGGTTGCGGATGGCGGCGGGGACCGACCTGCGCGGGCGGCTGGGCCGCATTGACGGTCATGCGACGCTTGTGCGGGCCGATGATGCGACCAAGGCGCGGCTGGGCGTGTTCCAGCCCGAAGCGCCGGGTGTGGCAAAGCTGACCTCTGGGTTGCGGGCGCGGTTTGATCCCAAGGGTTTGTTCAATGCCGGGTTGATGGACGCGGCTGCGTGACCTTTGGGGCGGTCCGTGCCGGGACGGCGCGGCCTGCGTCACGCAGCCCAAACCGATGTTTATAATTCACATGACAATTTTGCGGAGACCTCATGCAGACGACATTCACGCCTGAACAGCTGGCCGATCCATCGACCGCGCGCAGCAATGAGATTTTGCGCGCCTGCGTGCATTGCGGTTTCTGTACAGCGACCTGCCCCACCTACCAGGTACTGGGCGATGAGTTGGACAGCCCGCGCGGGCGCATTTACCTGATCAAGGATATGCTGGAGAACGACCGGGACCCCGATGAAAAGACGGTTAAACATATTGATCGCTGTCTGTCCTGTCTGGCCTGTATGACCACCTGTCCGTCGGGGGTGCATTACATGCATCTGGTGGATCATGCGCGCGAATATATCGACCAGCGCTACAAGCGGCCCTTTGGCGACCGGGCCTTGCGCTGGGTTCTGGCGCGGATCCTGCCTTATCCGATGCGGTTCAGGGTTGCTCTTTTGGGGGCAAAGATCGGGCGGCCCTTTGCGCGGTTCATGCCGGATGCCCGGCTGCGGGCCATGCTGGAGATGGCCCCGAAGGTGATCCCGCCGGTGAGCCGCAATGATGATCCGCAGAGTTTTGCCCCCGAAGGGCCACGGGTAAAGCGGGTGGCGCTGATGACGGGCTGTGCGCAAAAGGCGCTGAATACGGATATCAATGATGCCACCATCCGGTTGCTGAGGCGCAGGGGTTGCGAGGTGGTCGTGGCCGAAGGTGCGGGATGTTGCGGTGCGCTGACCCATCACATGGGCAAGACCAGCGAGAGCCATGCGACGGCGGCGCGCAATATCCGTGCCTGGTGTGCGGAGATGGATCAGGGCGGGCTGGACGCGATCGTGATCAATACCTCTGGCTGTGGCACGACGGTGAAGGATTACGGCCATATGTTCCGCAATGATCCGGCGCTGGCGGCCGATGCCGCACGGGTGGCGGCGATTGCCAAGGATGTGTCCGAAGTGTTGATCGAGTTGGAGCAGGACAGGCCCCAGACGCCACCTGCCGCGGCTGTGCCTGAGGGGATGGTGGTTGCCTATCATGCGGCCTGTTCGCTGCAGCATGGCCAGCAGATCAAGACCTATCCCAAGGACCTTTTGCGCAAGGCCGGGTTCACCGTGGTTGAGCCTGCTGATTCGCATCTGTGTTGTGGGTCTGCGGGCACCTACAACCTGATGCAGCCGGAAATTTCTGGCCAGCTGAAGGAACGCAAGGTGCGCACGCTGGAGGCCAAGAACCCCGATGTGATCGCGGCGGGAAATATTGGCTGCATGATGCAGATCGGATCAGCCGCCGCTGTGCCGATTGTGCATACGGTTGAATTGCTGGATTGGGCCGCAGGAGGGCCAAAGCCGCCAGCACTTTTGGCCGAGAATGTGGCGCGGGGGCGCGTTCCTCAACTTAAATAACAAAATTGCCCTATTTTTGCCTTAAATCCTGAGTAGAGATGGACCCTCATAGATTTTGGGGAAAATCAATGCTGCTATGGATGAGATATTTTTGGATGACCGCATTGGTGGCGGGACTTATGGTCCCTGCGGCCGTGATGGCACCTGCAGGTGGAACCAGCGACGCCGGACTGCAACGGCTGTCGTCCAATGAGCAGGGTGCTGCATGGGAGGCTGTCGGGCGGTTGGACATTGCCGGGACCGGTTTTTGCACGGGTGCGTTGATTGCGCCGCGTCTGGTGTTGACGGCGGCGCATTGCCTGTTTGATCGCGAGACCAAGCAGCGCATTGATCACAGCAAGGTGCAGTTTCTGGCCGGCTGGCGCGATGGCCGCGCAGGTGCCTATAGAGACGTGCGGCGGGCCGTGGTGCATCCTGATTATGTCTATGATGGCGAGGTATCGTCACAGCGGGTGAGCAATGACCTTGCCTTGTTGGAATTGCAGCAGCCCATTCGCAACACGACAATCGTGCCATTTGCCACGGGGGCCACGCCGCGTCCGGGGGATCAGGTCGGGGTTGTGAGCTATGCCAAGGACCGGTCCGAGGCACCGTCGCTGCAGGAGGTTTGCAAGGTGATTGCGCAGCAGGGTGGCGTATTGGTGACATCCTGTTCGGTTGATTTCGGGTCAAGCGGCGCGCCGATCTTTTCGTTCCATGACGGTGAGGTGCATATCGTGTCAGTCGTGTCTGCCAAGGCAGAGGTTGAGGGGCTTGATGTGTCTTTGGGCACGTCGCTGGGTGCGACCTTGGCGGTGTTGCAGGCCGAACTGGTTGCGGGCAAAGGGGTCTATATGTCTGATGGTCCAACGCGCAAACGTGTGATGGTGGGGCAAGACAATAACGACACTGGGGCCAAGTTCGTAAAGCCATAAGAAACCTGTAAGACCGGGGCCGGATTGGCCCCGGGGGGTGCGGTGCCGAGGGATCGGGGCCGCATTTTTTCGTTATTCTTGAGACGTCAGACGCGCTGCCGGGGGTTGAAACCGGCATTGTTGTTTCCCACATCTGTCGGGTCAGGGTGCCTGTGAGGGCCCTGGCGGCACTGAGAGGGCCTGTCCGATTGTGGAAGGTCCGAATTAATCGCTCAAAGATGAGGATGAACCTATGCGTACTCTTGATTTTGCACCGCTCTACCGTTGGTTTCGACCAGATCGCCAATATGATGGACCGGGTGTTGAGCACGGATGGCGCTGCACCAAGCTATCCCCCTTATAACATCGAAAAGCTGGATGATGATTCCTATCGCATTTCGATCGCGGTTGCCGGATTTTCGGATGCGGACCTGTCGGTTGAGGTGCGCGATAAGGCGCTGATCGTGTCGGCGCGCAAGGTCGATGAGGATGAAAACAAGACGTTCCTGCACCGGGGCATTGCAACCCGCGCGTTTGAGCGCCGGTTCCATCTGGCGGATCATGTTCAGGTGACCGGGGCCGCCCATGTGGACGGCATGTTGCATATTGAACTGCATCGGCAGGTCCCAGAGGCGCTGAAACCACGGCAGATCCAGATCGCATCTGGCACCAAGGTGCTGGAGAAGGACGTCGTGGATGCGAAATCCGTCAACTAAGGCGTACAGGGGCATATGAGAGATCAGATGCCCCGAAGATACGCTTTTGGACGGTAGAGAGGGTCTGATTTCCTTCCCCCGAGACAGACCTTTTCAAGCCCGGTGCAACATGCACCGGGCTTTTTCATGGGCCCCGAGGGGCGCTGTGCGGGGTCAGTTTTGCGAGAGGCTTTGTGCCAGGCGCATCAGCTGGATCGCTTCTGCGCGATAGCCGTAGGGGTCTGCCCCTTTGGTCTGGGTGGCCAGTGCGATGGCATCGTCAAAGCTCCAATTGCCCAAATAACGATCATCGCGCAGCAATTGGCCGAAACCTGCGATGGCGCTGGCAAAGCTGGGGTCGGCGGACATGCTGGCGGTGATTGGTTGTTCGATCAGCTGGCTGGTGTCGGTGCCCGGTGCCTTGTAACGCAGCCGCAGGAAGGCAAGTTCATCGCTGTCGTTTGTCGTGGGGGCCGCGGTGCCGTAGCGCAGCGGATCATTGAGCGTCGCGGGGGAGCCGGTGGGCGTGATCTCATAGAGGGCGGTGACCTGATGGCCGGCACCGATGTCACCTGCGTCGACCTTGTCATTGTTGAAATCCTCGCGCCGCAGCGCGCGGGTTTCATAGCCGATCAGGCGGTATTCGGCGACGGTGGCGGGGTTGAATTCCACCTGGATTTTCACGTCATCGGCGATGGGGAACAACGCGCCGGATAATTGGTCGACCAGCACCTTTTGCGCCTCTGACAAGGTGTCGATATAGGAGGCCTGTCCGTTGCCGTTCTGGGCCAGCGCCTGCATCGTGGCGTCATGCAGATTGCCGCGGCCAAAGCCCAGCACGCTGAGGTAGGTGCCGCTGTCACGTTTGTCCGCGATATAGGCCTTTAGGTCGTCGTCATTGTTGATGCCGACGTTGAAATCACCGTCGGTGGCCAGCAGCACGCGCGATATTTCGCCCTCGGTGGACATGGCGGCGGCGGTGGCATAGGCCTGTTGCAGGCCGGCCTGACCGGCGGTCGACCCGCCAGCGGAGAGGTTATCGAGTGCGGCAAGGATCGTGCTGCGTTCCGAGGCGGATGTCGGCGCGAGGACCTCACCGGCCGATCCGGCATAGGCGACGATGGCGATCTGATCCTCGGGGCGCAACTGGCCCAGCATCAGGCGGAAGGATTGCTTGAGCAGGGGCAGCTTGGACGCGTCTTGCATGGAACCGGAGGTGTCGATCAGGAACACAAGGTTCAGGGGGGGGCGGTTTTCCACTTCGACGGCGGTACCCTGGATGGCGATATGCAACAGCCGGGTGTCCGGGTTCCAGGGTGTCTGGCTAAGGCTGACAGTGGGGAGAAAGGCCGCGCCGTCGGTTGGGGCGGCGTAGTCATAGGGGAAGTAATTGATCATTTCCTCTACGCGCACGGCGTCCTTGGGCGGCAGTTGGCCGGTGGTCAAGGAGTTGCGGATGACCGCATAAGACGCAGTATCGACGTCGATGGAAAAGGTCGAAACGGGCGTTTCGGCCGTTGTCTGCACGGGGTTGGCATCGGCGTTTGCGAAAGCTTCGGTGTTTGTTTCGGGGGTCAGCAGGGGCATGTCGCTGTGCAGTTGGCTGGTGCCGGGTGCGGACATCTGGGCGCGGCTTGCGGCGGGTGCGACTGCGCCGCTTTCTGCGGCCATTTCAACCATCGGTGCAGGTATTGGCTGTGGTACCGCGACCTTGGGTTCTGTGACGGCAAGCGGTTCTTGCTGGGTGGTGGGCGCGACGAAGGGAACATCGCCTGCGCGCTTTGGCATCAGGTTGTCACCCAAGGGGGTCAATATGACGATGCCAACGGCAACAATGGCGGTGGTGACGGTAAGGCCAGCGCGAGAAGAAATGCTACGCAACATGTTTCGTACTCCTGATAGGGGGCCCGGTCTTGGGCGATCAGAAGTAGGACGCGTGCCATCCAGCGTTCCTTGGATGTGATCGTAATTTTTTTGCGCCAGCGCGATATTTTCGGCGCGGCGGGCGGCATTGGGCTGCGGGGTGGCCGCGTTCATGGCCGCCTTGAGGGTGTCGAGCGCGTCGGTCATGGCCGGTCCTCCTGCCGCAGGGATGAAAGATGTTTCTTGGCTTCAGAGATGCGCCAACTGATGGTCCCCTCGGAAATGCCCAGAATTTCGCCGGCCTGCGCATGTGTCATATCATCAAGGGTCAAGGCCAGCGTATCGCGTAGATCGTCGGGCAGACTGCGCATGGCGGTGGTAAGCCAGTCGATGGCCTGTGCGCTGTCGTCGATTTCAGCGCGGCGGTTGAGTTCCCATTCGCCCCAGCCAGATGCCGCGCGGGCATGGGTTGCGGCGCGGCGGCGGCGGTCATGGGCCGCATTGACGCACAGGCGATAGAGCCAGGTGGTGAAACTGGCCTCTGCGCGGTAGCTGCGGAGTTTTCCGGGCAGTGCGGCGCAAATATCCTGTGTCAGATCCTCTGCGTCGGCCTGGCTGCCGGTGAGGCGAAAGCACAGGCGGAAAAGGCGGTCATACTGCCGCTCAATAAGCACTTCAAAGGCGGAAGTTTCGCCTCGGGCTGCCGCAAGGGCCAGGGTATCGTCATCGGTTTGCATTAACATTACTTTTGTTAGACGCAGGGGCCGGGTCAATCCTTGGTTTGTTATAGAATTATTTTTTTGGCATGACCGGCCTCGGCTGTGGCCTGGGCTGGTCATGCCAATGATATGTATGGGCGAGATGTTAAAGCGTTTCTTGGAATGCCTGGTGCAGGTTTTTTCGAAAAGGCTTTAGAATTCTTCCCAGCCGGAGTCGAGATCAGCCTGCGGATCGGGCATTTGGGCGGTGTTGCCCTGAACCGGCAAGGGGCGTTGTGCACTGCTGCTGGTGACCGGGGCCTGCCGCTTTTGTGTATTTGTCGAGGGTTGGATGCGCGGTCTGGAGCCATCCAGGCTGAAGCGGGCGACGGTTGCCACCATTGCTGTGGCCTCTTGGGTCAAGGCATGGCTTGCCGCTGTGGTTTCTTCGAACATGGCGGCGTTTTGCTGGGTGACATTGTCCAGTTCATTCACGGCGATGTTGATTTCCTTGATGCCGTCGGATTGTTCGCGTGCAGATGTCGCGATTGTGCCGATCCGTTCCGAGATTTCAGTGACGGATGTGAGGATTGAATTCAGGGCCTGACCGGTCTTGCCAACCAGTTCGACGCCCAGCTGCACCTTTTCGCCTGATTGCGAAATCAATGTGCTGATTTCCTGTGCCGCCTCTGAGGATCGTTGCGCCAGGGCTCTGACTTCGGTGGCGACCACGGCAAAGCCACGGCCGGCTTCGCCTGCGCGGGCCGCTTCGACGCCGGCGTTGAGGGCAAGCAGATTGGTCTGGAAGGCGATATCTTCGATGACTTTCGTGATCGTGGAGATTTCCTGTGAAGAAGTCTTGATGCCTTCCATGGCGTGCACTGCCTCTACCGCGACCTTGCCACCGTTTTCTGCGTTTGTCTTGGCTTTGGAGGACATGGCGGAGGCTTCATCCGCGCCTTCGGCGGCGGATTGGACGGAACTTGTCAGCTCATCAAGGGCGGCTGCGGTTTCCTCGAGCGTGGCGGCCTGTTTTTCTGTGCGGCGTGCCAGATCGTCAGCGGCCGAGGTGATTTCGCTGGTTTCAGATTGAATGGTTTCGGCGTTCTGCACCACGGCACCGATGGCATCGCGCAGTGAATCCACGGCCGAGTTGAAATCTGCCCGGAGCCTTTCGTATTCTTCTGGAAAGACGTCCGAAATACCCTGTGCCAGATCACCTTTGGCCAGATTTTTCAAACCGATGCCAAGGGCCTCAACGACGCGGCTTTGCTTGGCTGCCTGTGCCTCGCGTTCTGCGATCTGGGCTTTTTGCTGTGCCTCGCGTTCGGCCTGTGCCTTGGCTTCGGCGGCGGCCTTGTCTTCTAGGGCTTTCTGTTCGATCGCGTGTTTTTCCGCCTCTTTTTCGCGCAGGGTTTGCGCTGCCTTCAGTTCGCTTTCGCGTTCGAGGATGATACGTTCCTCTTGCTGTTGTTGCATCTGGGCACGTTCGATCAGGCTGCGGCGGAAAATCTCAACTGATTTCGAAATTTCCCCGAACACAGTGCTGTCCTGGCTGTATGGCACGGGCGAATCTGTGTCGCCTTCGGAGAGGCCGGACATGCGGTGTGTGAGTTTTTGAAGCGGGCGCGTTACACTATAGGCAATCAGTGCCGCAGCCCCGAGCATGGCGATGGTCAGCAGCATCAGAATCCAGTTGAGATGACCATGAATGCCTGCCTGTTCCTGTTCGATGTTGGTCAGATAGGCACCTGTGCCAATGACCCAGCCCCATGGGTTAAAGGGTTGCACGACCGAGAGTTTGTCAACCGGCGGATCCCCTTCCTGGGCGTCGGGGGCGGCCCATTGGTAGGCAACGGTTGCCTTTGTGCCATCGGCGGTGCCCGACACCATTTCGCTAAACAGAAGGACGCCGTTCGGATCGGTAAACTGCGACATGTCGCGCCCGTCCAAAGCGGGGTTCAGACCGTGCATCAGCAATGTGACGGCCCGGTCTGTTACCCAGTAGTAGTTGTTCCCCTCATATCGCAGATCCTGCAACACCTTGAGAGCGCGTTTTTGCGCGTCTTCCTCAGAGATGGCCCCGGTTTGGGCCTGGGCGTGATAGGATTCAACGATTGAGACGGCGATGTCGGTCAAATGGGTGAGTTCGACCTCTTTCAACGCCAGCGCACCGCGTTCAAAGGTCGAGATGGATGCCATTTGCATGGCAAAAAGCCCTGCGATTGAAAATACAACGAGTATGCACAGTCGAACGCCCACGCCGATCTTGCCCAATACATTCATTTGCCGTGCCCTTTTTTGGTGACAATTTGGCAAGGGATAGGCGAGGCTGCTTAAAAAACAGGAAACGCGAACGCGGATCACCGCTGCTAAAAGCAGATAAACCAACCAATTTTTTGAAAACTGCGCCTGTACCCGCCGGGGATCACAGGTGTTTGAACCGCTCTGCCAGAAATTCCACGAAAACGCGTATCTTGGGGGAAAGATTGCGTTTATTGGCGAAAATCACCGCGATATCCGCGTGTTTTTGTGAGTATTCGGGGAACAATCTGATCAGCGCGCCCGACGCGATCTGGTCTGCGACAATATAGGTGGACAGCCTTGCGATGCCCAAACCGACCAGCGCGGCCTTGTAGACCGCATCGGCGCTGTTGCCGGCAAAGTTTCCGGTGGCGTCGACCTTGTAGTGAACGCCATTCAGCTCTGCCTCCCAGGCGTTTCGACCAACGAAATTGGAGGTCCGCAGGCAGTTGAAATTGGCCAGGTCACTGAAGGTCTGCGGCGTGCCATGCTGTTCCAAAAAGGCGGGAGAGGCGCATAGAACGCGTTCATTTTCCATGATTTTCCGGGCAATGGCATTTGGATTGGTCAGTTGCTCTGCAAAGTTGATGGCAACGTCAAAGCTTTCTTCTTCCAGATCCACCTCGCGGTCGGTCAGTTCGAGGGTCACGGTGATGTCGGGGTATCGTTCGAGGAATTCCGGCAGTGCGTTGATCAGTTGGTATTTGCCGAATGCGACACTGGCGGCGACCCGAAGGACGCCCTTGGGCGGGCCGTTGAAATTGGAAATCAGCGCTTCGGCTTCGTAGAATTTATCGGCGACGGCGCGGCATTTTTCGTAATATTCGCGCCCCTCTTCGGTGACGCTGACGCCTGATTTGGTGCGGTGCAGCAACCGGTGGCCTACGTGATCTTCGAGGTGGCCGATCTGTTTGCTGACGGCAGAGGGTGTTTGGCCGCTGGCGCGCGACGCCGCAGAGATGCTGCCCAATTCAACAACCTTCACGAAGACCAACATTTGTGAGGAAATATCCATCACGCCGTCCTACCTTTTCCTGCTTGGCAATACCCCTATGCGGATTCAACGGATTGGAGTTCCGGTCTGTTAGCGGTACCTCTGCAGTGCAGCATAAATTCCGCAGCGCAGCAATCAAAAAGGAACAATACTTATGTCGATCGTGTTTACACAACGTAACGCTCGCCTTCAGACCGTTCTGAATGATCTGAACGCGCGCGTCTGTGGCATCATCACCGCCATGCAGGCCGCAAAGGCGCGCCGGGCCGTGTACCGCAGAACTTTTTCTGAACTGAGCAGGCTGTCGGACCGTGAATTGTCCGATCTGTCCATCCCTCGCAGTCATATTCGCCGGATCGCCGTCGAAGAATCATTGAAGGTCTAGAGCCATGAAACAACAGGCAAACACGCTTGGTACTTCCAAGGTTTGGGTACAGATGCATGAAGCGACGGATGCTGCGGTATCTTTTGTCGCGGGCATCGTGTCGGCGGTCTATCAGGGGCTGTCGGCCGTTGTGACCAAGATGCAGATCAGCCGTATGGAATCTGTATTGCACCGCATGTCGGATGCAGAATTGGCGCAGGCGGGGATTACCCGCGCAGAAATTAAGGGTCACGCAAGGTTTTTGGTAAATTATACCTACGATGGCCTTTGAAATACGTCCGGCGCTTCCCATATGCGCCGGGTAGGAATCAATGACCCACTCACATTGGGTTGTCATTGAAGGTTGTCAGGGCTCGCTCCTCCCAGAGAATTCCTGACGCCGCACTGTAACGGCACTTCCTCCCGATAGCCGTTATAATTCGGGCCAGCATGTTCACCTCCTCCCGAACATGCTGGCCCTTTTTGTTTCCAGTCAAGATTATGCGCGTGCTGTGGGTCTGCGGACCCATGTTTGGGGCGCAAGAATGGCGGGGGCATGAAAAAGGGGCAGCCGATGTGGCTGCCCCCTTGTTTTTCAGGCGATGTGCAAGGGCGTCAGACGCTCATGCAGATGTATTTCATCTCAAGGTAATCTTCGATCCCGTGGTGCGACCCTTCGCGGCCCAGACCGGATTGTTTGACGCCGCCAAAGGGGGCGACTTCGGTCGAGATGATCCCGGTGTTGACGCCGACAATGCCGTATTCCAGCGCTTCGGCCACTTTGTAGACGCGGCTGAGGTCCTTGGCGTAGAAATAGGAGGCCAGACCAAAGATCGTGTCATTGGCCATGGCGATCACTTCGTCCTCGTCTTCGAATTTGAAGAGCGGGGCGAGGGGGCCAAAGGTTTCCTCGGTTGCGACTTTCATCTTTTGGGTCACGCCGGTGATGATCGTGGGGGCAAGGAAGTTGCCCTGCATCCCGCCATTGGCAGAGCCGAGGATGATTTCGGCACCATGGGCCAGCGCGTCGGTGATGTGTTCCTGGACCTTTTCGCCCGCAGCGGGGTTGATCAATGGCCCAAGCAGAGTGCCCTCTTCGAAGCCATCGCCAACCTTCATGGTCTCGACGCGCGCCTTTAGTTTGGCGGCGAAAGCGTCATAGACGCCGGATTGGACGTAGATCCGGTTGGCGCAGACGCAGGTCTGGCCGTTGTTGCGGAATTTGCACAGGATCGCGCCTTCGACGGCTTCGTCCAGATCGGCGTCATCAAAGACGATGAAAGGTGCATTGCCGCCCAGCTCCATGGAGCATTTCATGACCTGGTCAGCGGCCTGTTTCAGCAGGATGCGACCCACTTCGGTTGAGCCTGTAAAGGTCAGCTTGCGCACGGCGGGGTTTTCGCAGAATTCCTTGCCCACCGCAGAGGAGGACGAGGAAGGCAAGACGTTGAACACGCCTGCGGGGATGCCTGCGCGTTCGGCCAGAACGCCCATGACAATGGCCGAAAGCGGGGTTTCGGCAGCGGGGCGCGCGACAAAGGCACAGCCGGCGGCCAGGGCGGGCGCGGCCTTGCGGGTGATCATGGCGTTGGGGAAGTTCCAAGGCGTGATGGAGGCGGCGACACCGATGGGCTGTTTGATCACGGTGATGCGTTTGTCACGCTGGTGACCGGGGATGGTTTCGCCGTAGATCCGCTTGGCCTCTTCGCCGAAGAATTCGATGAAGGAGGCACCATAGGCGATCTCGCCCTTGGCTTCGGCCCATGGTTTGCCCTGTTCGGCGGTCAGGATCGCACCCAGATCGTCCTGGTTTGCCATCATCAGGTCGAACCATTTGCGCATGACGGCTGCGCGTTCCTTGCCGGACCACTTGGCCCATTCCTTTTGCGCGGCTTCGGCCTGTGCGATGGCACCGGCGACCTGGGCACGGCTGAGATTGGCCACTTTGGCGATGACATCGCCGCGGGCGGGGTTCGTTACGTCAAAGGTGCCATCGTCGCCATCTACCCATTGTCCGCCGATATAGGCGCGGGTTTCCAGCAGGCTGGGGTCCTTGAGGATGGATTTGAGGTCAGTTGCGTCGGCCATGGTCGAGTCCTTTCGCGTTTCATTTGTGGCTTCCAAAGCAAGTATGGGTATGATTGTCCAGTTCCCTCGTGGGGTTGTTGATGAAAGGCGCGGGTTTATGCGGTTTTTTACTGGTTTGAAGGTCGAATGAACCCGATTCCATCGAACAGCCGCGCGATGGCGCGGAACGTCAGATTGTACCCCTGGTTCAGGTTCGCGCAGAATCTGACCTTTTGGCAGGCGATCTGGTTCCTGTTTTTCCAGACAGAGCTGTCAGCGGCCGAGGCGATCCTTCTGTATGCGATCTATGATGTGGCAACCACCGCGATGGAGGTGCCGTCGGGCTATATGTCTGATCGTCTGGGCCGCAGGCGCACGTTGATCGCGGCGGGGGTTTTCGGTGCCCTGGGGGCCGGATTGATCGCCGGTGGCGCGGGTTTTGCGGTCTTTGCGATCGCGCAGGTCTGTCTGGGGGCGAATGCGGCATTGGTGTCGGGGACCGACAATGCGCTGCTGTATGAATCGCTGGCGGCACAGGACCGGGAGGCGGAAACCGAGGCGCAGGAGGCGCGCGGATGGCGCGCCGCGCTGATTGGACTGGCCTTGTCGGCCATCACCGGGGGCGTGCTGGCCAGCTATTCCTATGAGGCGGCCTTTGTGGCGGGGGCATTGGCCTATTTGGCCGCGCTTGGCGTGGCCTGGCGTTTTGCGGAGCCGCCGCATGAGACGGTGGCCCCGGAGATTGCGGGGCTGCAGGGGCAATGGGGCCAGTTTCGCACAGCCATGGCGCGGCCTGTGCTGGTGTGGCTCTTTTTGCTGTCGGTCCTGATGTATGGGTTCAGTCATGTGCCCTTTGTCTTTGGGCAGCCGTTTATTGAACAGGCGATGGCAGGGGTTGTCTGGCCGATTGATGCGCCGGTGGTCAGCGGTGGGGTAACGGCCCTGATGATGCTGGTTTCTGTGATTGCGTCACTGGTGGCCATGGGTGTGCGCCGGCGGATCGGATTGACGGCGATGTTGCTTTTGGCCTTTGCGATCCAGATCGGGATCATCGCGGTGCTGGCGATCACCCCTTCGGCGCTGGCGATTGGGGTGTTGTTCCTGCGAATGGTCCCCGATTCATTCGCGCGGCCGTTTATCGTGGCGCGCATGCAGCCCCTGCTGAGCGATAGCGGGCGGGCCACCTATCTGTCACTGCAAAGCTTTGCGGGGCGGTTGCTGTTTGCAGGCAGCCTGCTGCTGGCCTCTGGTCAGGTGCAAAAGGGCACGGTGATGGCCTATGCAGATATTCAGGCGACCTTGGGCGTTTATGCAGCAGGCGGGCTGATGTTTTTTGCGGTGCTGGTTTTAGGGGCGGGATGGGCGCGGGTTGATCCGCCGAAAAAGGGATAATCCTTTTCAAGTCACGAGGGTTTTGCAAAAGTCAGAAAAATTGGCAGGGAATAGATGTAAATTATCTTAACATTCCCTACATAGAGATTAACACTTTGGAAACGGGAGTTCGGAATGTCGAATTTGGATGCACAGGTCAGGGAATCGCAAGAGCAGGTTGCCCAGGCGCAAAGCAAGATCGCAGAGCTGACTGGCAGGATCGAGACGGCCCGCGCAAAGCTGAAGGCCGGCGATGATGTGATGATCGACATCGAAAATGCCACCCTGGACGACGTGCATGCCCATACCGAAGTGATGAATGCCAATATCGCTGAGCTGATCATGGGGCTGGATGATGTCACCGCCGGGTTCAGCCGCGACTTTGACGAAATGCGCAACAAGACGGGTTGGGAGAGTGTGGTTGGCATCTTTTCCGCCGCCAAATCGGATTCGATGCGGCAAGAGCGGGTGCGGTCTGCATCGATCGATGACAAGTTGCAGGACCTCATTGCGAAGTCCGATACCATCGTGACCCTGCTGGAGGGGCAGCTGGCGATGCTGGAAGAGCAAAAGACCAAGGTGGAGACCAACCTGACGGAAACACTGGATGAGCGCGAGGTGACTGTTTCCGAACTGGAAACAATCCGCAGCGATATTCAGGGGATGGACCCAGGGATCATCAAGCTGGAAAACGCGATTGCATCTGAGACGGACGCGGCCAAACGCACCAAGCTGGAAACAGAATTGGCGGCGGCCAATACCCGCTATAATGCGCTGGTGCAGGACGAGCAGGTGAAGCTGGCCAAGTCGCAAACGCTGGAGCGGTATATCGAAAAGGGCAAGACCTGGATCGACAGTTTGCAAAACCAGGCGGCGACGCAGATGGTTTTGATCAATAAGCTGCAAACTGACACCAAGCAGCGGGTTGTTTTGTACGATGCGCTGACTAAATCGCTCAAGACGGCGCAGCAGCAGGATGTGGCGCACCGGATCAACGAAATCGGTGTGCAAACGGACCAAGAGGCGCAGTCGGCCATGGCGGGGATTGGTGCAGCAACCAATGCGCGGATGGCGGAAATGATGGAGAAACACGAGGATCACATGGTCTTTGCGCGCGAGGTGCTGGAGGCGAAAGCCAAGGCGGACGAAAGATTTGCACGCAGGTTCCAGGCGATCATCGAGAAACATGATAGCAATCAATACGGAGCTTAAATGGGACTTCTTGAGAACCACCGCGTACCTTTGATCACGTCACTTTGGATGATCGGCCTGCCGCTGGCATTTGCCTTTGTCGCCAGCGCAGGTGCCGGCACCGCATTGGCCGGTCTGGCCAGTTTTGCCGGCACTGTCTGGTCCATTTTTGGCGGTGCCAGTCTGATGATGGGCACGGCCCTGCTGCTGTGGGTGCTGTGGCGCGCATGGCGGGCGGGCGATCTGTCGGCTTCGTCGAAAGAATTGAATGGGTAAGACACGCCAATTGCGTTTGGGCCCCTTACGCCCCTGCCCACCGCGTCCCTGTGATGGGCCGGGGCGGTCTGGTGTGAGGGGCATCTGCGCATGAGCGACGGCATGCGCGATCACGTTGGCCTGTCCGACACATTTGCGTCGCGCCGGTATTTCCGCAAATTTGAAGGCATCATGCGGCATATGCTGCATGTTGCCGCAGTCAAACAAGCCGAAGGACATCTGGACGCGCGGGAGGTCGAGATCCTGACCCGCTATGCGCTGAAGCTGAACCATACGTTCAAGGCGCTGGGGCTGAAATACCTGTTGGTGGGCCGCGAGACGGGGCGGTTTTTCGGCTCGCTTACCATGGACAATCGCGACAGCGGCTTTCCGGTGGCCGAAGAAGTGATGACCATGGCCAATGACGCGCAACAGGCCGCCGGACACCTGGAGAATATGGCTTCGGTTGAGGGGTTGAAAGACCAGATGGTGCAGACCATCCTGGGGGACCGGATTATCCCCACGAAACTGCAGTTTTCGCTGTCCCAGCGGCTTTATTACGAGGAACTGGCCCGTGGGGATCTGTTTTGGGTGCAGAATGATCCGCAGGCCCAGTGGCTGGGCAATGTCACCGAGGGACGGCGGCGGTTCAGGCTGCATTGGGCCTGCTATGACAGCCAGGTCAACCTGCCGGTGATCTATATGATGGAGCTGGAGGATACCGGACGGGTCGGGCTGCCCAAGGATCCAAGGCGCTGGCCGGAGGTGCAGGCGCATTTGAGCGCACAGGCGCTGGGCGGCTTGAAACTGCTGACGATTGCCAAGGGGTTTGACGAGGATTTTGACGATCTGCATCCCAAGCGGCTGCGCCGGTTTCATCTGGGTCCGATGTACAGCCATGCCTTTACCCAGCAGGCCGGACCGCTGCGCGCGGTTCTGGCCGAGGCCAAAGCGCCTGAGGGGCAGGATTGGGCCATGGTCTGGACCGAGGAAGAGCTGCTGAGTGACCGGGTGATTGAACAGCGGGCGGGTTGGTTTTCAACCGTGGAGCGTGAGGTTTTCGCGCTGGATCCTTTCGGGGCGGCGGGCCCGGATCTGGGCGCGACGCGGCAGGAACGCAGCATCATATTGCCGCAACGGGTGTTTCAGGTGTTGGAAGAAAAACGGCCTGCGGGCTTTGGTCAGGTGCGGAAATTTGTGGTCGGTCCCAAGGGGCGGGTGCTGCAATATTGAACGCGGGCCGGGGTGCGGGTTCGGGAGAGCGGGATGAGTTTATGGGCAAGATGAAGCAGGGGGCGTGACATGAGCCAGACATCGGATGCGATGGAGCTGCGGGAAGAAGATATCAAGGGCCATATGGCGGTGGCGCAGGCGCTGTTGGAGGGGCTTGATCATGCGCCGCGGATTGGCAAGGCAGTGGATGAGGGGTCTGTCGAGAAGTCAGCGGGTCTGGGGACGCGGCGGAAGTTTCGTGCGACCACGCCCGGGTTGGTGGCGGTGCGGCAGCATGTGAGTGGTGCGGTGCAGTTGATCGCGCGGATCGAGGGCACGGATGAGGGGGATGCGCTGATCTCTCCTTTGCAGGCGACTGTGTTGCATGTGTTGCGGCGCGCGATCGCGATTGCGCTGGCGGTGGCAGAGAATGTGGCAGAGCAGTCCGGGCTTGGGGATTTGAAGCGTGCGAATTTGCAAGGGTCGCTGCCTGCTGCGCGGAAGACGGAGTTTTCTGAACTGTTGGGGGCGGAGGCGTTGGTCACGCTCTATGTGTTTGGCAATGCGGCGGCCTATTTGTTGTCGCCTCATCTGACGGAAGCGTCTGTTGAGGTGGGGGATGTGGATGAGGTGCTGACGGACAATGGTCAGGTCGCCTTGCATGGTGCCTTGTGGGAGTTGGACCAAGATATCGCCGCCCATGCGACTGATGATGTGCGGCTGGTGGCGACGGTGGCGGCATTTGCCGAGATGTTGATGCAAAAGGTGGCGCTGCGGGCGCGCAATGCGCCGCGGCTGGAGGCGTTTGCCGCCGCCAGTTGGCGGGTGGAGGCGGATGGTTTTGCCGTCTCTGGCTTTAGCCCGGCGGCCAAGGCGAAATCGACCAAGCTGACCATGAGTTTCAAAAAGCCCAATGAGGTTGTGGGCAATCACATTGCCAAATATCAGGCGATGAAACTGGCCAAGATGTTGATGGCCTATGATTTTGACCGGCGGTTGAACCCTTTTGCGGAACTGGGCGGGTTTATCTTTACCTTTATGGGGGATGGGGCACCGGGGACGGGCAAGACCACGTTGATCCAGATGATGGCCGGGTTGATCAATGAATATTGTCTGAACGCGGGCTATCCGTTTCGCTATCAGAACCTGAGCACGGATAATATCGACAGTTATCAGGGGAAATCGGGGCAGAATGCCAAGGCGTTCATTGATACGATCCTGGATCCTGCGGTGATCGGTTTTGGCACGATTGATGACATTGATCAGCTGGCGGGCAAGCGGGGGGACCGGCAATCAAGCGCTGGGCAGTTGGAGATTACCGCCGTTTTGATGGAGAGCTTTGCCGGGGCAAATACGGTCGTGCGGGGCAATTGCACCTTTGGGATGTTTTCGAACTTTCCTGAGAATGTGGATGATGCCTTGCGCCAGCGGGCTGGGGCGCGGTTTCTGGTGGACGGGCCGCAGACGCGGGAGGATTACGTGGATATCCTGTATCTTCTGATGGGCAAGAACCATGATATTCCGCTGGGGGACCATCAGGTGTTTGAGGCCCAGGCGATCAAGAAGGCGGTGGCGGCGTCCTTTGAGGCGCATGGGCGTCCGCATGAGGCGGGGTTGCTGCGCGTTTATGAGGCGGTGCGCGATGAGATTGGTGAGCTGGATACGATCAACAAGCTGGGGACCTACCTGAAGGGGATCCAGGAGGCCGATCCGCGTTTCACCGGGCGGGCGATCAAGAATATCACCGATGCGGTCAAAGTGCGGGCGATGGACTTTGAACTGCCCGATGAATGGATGGAGCAGCCGGATCTGTTTCTGTTCAAAGGCTATGAAGAGAAGAAGGCGATGATCGAGGATATGCGCCAAGAGGTCACAGTTGAGATGGTGGTGCAGGAGATCAACCGCTATGCCGATTCAGAGTTCCGTTATGCGGATAAGTCGGACGAGGTGGCGATTGAGAACGCCGTGCGGGATATGGGACGGATGGCTGAGGCGAAGAAGCGGTATTTGAGCGGGGGTGAGGGGTGAGCTTGCCAGTCTCCATACCGGGGATCGCAATGGCGATAGCTTTGGCGCAAGGGGCGCTGAGGGCCCAGTTTGGCAGGGTGTGCCCATGCAACGGTTGATCCGGCACGGCCTGATGTTTGGCAACCTGTTCCATGTGTCTTCGCCAGTGCTGGTCGAGAGGTATAACCGTGCGCTGGTGCATTTGACGGGCAAGACGACGGCGCTGGCTGATTTCCACATTGATATTTCGGGATATTCGCCTGAGGTGGGGGATGAACTGGGGGATCATGCCTACCTGAACCATGCAGGTGTGAACCGGCAGTTTATCTTGCTGAGTATGGAACAGCGGCGTGCGCCCTTGCTCAATATGAAATTCTCCACCTCTCGTGCGATCCTTCAGGATTTCATCGCGCAGAATGAGGTGTCGCTTTTTGCGCTGACGGCCAAGGATGCCATCGCGGGGGAATTGGTCAATTCGGTTTATGATGTCTCAACCCCGGCGCGGCTGTTCGACATTCGCCGGGTTGAGATTGAGGCGGATACAACTGCGGGCACCGTGCGCGATGCTGAAAAGCTGGCCCGGATGGTTGAGCGGTTCAAGACCGAGCCGGACGGCTGGTTTGATGATGTGTTGATTGCGCAGATGATCGAACTGGCGGGCAAGACCGGGGATGTGGTGCGCAATCCGGTGCGGTTGAAACAGATGGGATTTGACCAGCGCAATTTCTGGACGGCGCATTTTGGCGGTCTTTATCTGTTTCAGGATGTGGAACATCCGGCGGTGATTGCGCCCAGTGGCACGGGCCATCTGGGGGATTTGCCGGTCAAATATGTCTTTGATGCCAGCCAGCGGAACCGGATTGCGCAATTCTTTGAATATAACCGCCTGACCGAAACCATTGTGGAGGGACGCCGGGACCGGGCGGCGGCGATCTTGCGACAGAAGATGGATTTCATTCTGGTGGATGCGGTGGCGGATCAGGGGGTTGACCTGTCGGGGGCCACGCGGCGCGATATGCGGCGGTTGGCGCGGGAGCATCACGCGAAACTGCCGCAAGAGTTTCATGCGCTGGGCGCATTGGTGAACTGGGCGGAGAATGGCGGGCAGTGGCCCCGCATCGCATCGGACCATCCGGCGTATTTCTATACGCTGCGGGCGAGTGATACCAAGGATGCGCCCTTGGTGAACATGTTGCTGGCAGAATTGGCCCCCAAGGATGCGCGCCAGATGTATATCTGTCACAAGGAATTGTTCTATCGCACCTATGCGGGCTGGGCCGAGGCGAAAAAGGCCTATGTTGTTGATTTTCTTGTGGCCGAGTATCAGGTGGACAAGGCGGGTGCGCGGGCAGAGTTGTTTGGGCATGACGCCGCGATGGTAGAGCCCGAACAGGACATGATCGCGCGGGTTGGCCCTTGGGGTGCAGTGGGGGGACGCAGATGATTGGATTTATCCGGCTGGTGATCATGCTGTTCGTGGCGCTGACGGTTGTCTATGTCAGCCTGTCATTCTACAGCCGCGCGGTGCGCAAATCAAAGCTGCGGCAGAAATGGCATGACGGCAAGCAGCTGGTGGACCGTGATACCTTTGTGCAGCGCGGGCTGGAACGTTATGACAGTTCTATCCGGCGCAAGCTGATATGGGGCGTCTATGTGGTGCCATTGGTGGTGATCGGGGTGATCATCTACCTTACGAATTTCACCTGAAAGGGTTACTATGTTTACGATCATCAAATGGGTTTTCTGGAGCGTCTTTTGGGTGCTGGTGATCAGTGTGTTTCATTACACGCTGCCGCAGGTTGATATCGTGCGGGTCACCGATACCTATGAAAAGCGGATCGACCCGGGCGAGAATTCATTGTTCTGGGCGCAGGCCGATGTGGGGTCTGACGGTACCTTGGCGAACCGCGATGTGTTTTTCATCCAGACGCGGCGGGCCAAAGGGGATGTGATGGTTTACCGCAATGAGGATACCGGTTGGGGCTGGCCGCCCTATTTCAAGTTTGACACATCGAACCTGCAGGCAGAGGCTGCGGACGCAAAATCAACTGCCGGGTCTGCGCAATATTATGCGCTCAAGCATTATGGCTGGCGCAACGAGTTCTTTACGATCTTTCCGAATGCGATTTCTCTGCGCCCTGTGTCAGGGCCGGATGCGTCCAAGGGGATTCCCTATCTGAATATCATTATCATCACGTTGTTTGCGGCGCTGGCCTGGGCGGTCTGGGTGCGTTGGCGGCGGTTTCGCATGGCCCGGATTGATCCGACGCTGGAGGCGATCGAAGATGATTTTGCGGAAAAAGGCGGCGCTGTCCTGCGTTGGCTGGCAAGCTGGAAGAAAAAGACCTGACAGGGTGCCGCGCGCGTCCGTCTAATCCGAGAACAGATGGTGCGCCTGAAGGATTTCGGCTGCTTTGTCTTTGGGGATGCTCAGAAACTGGGTCAGGGCCTCGGCGTTTTGGTCTGCGTCGGCGTGTTCGCGCATGCGGCTGAAATTTTCGAACTGGGCATCGTGCAGCTGGTCGGATTCAAAGGCCATGTCATTGCGAATGGTGGGCAGCAGCCGTTGCAGTGTTTCAAGCGAGGTGTGATCCCCCGCCAGTCCCACGCGCATGGCGTGTCCTGTCAGATAGGCATCGGTGAACTGACATTCGATTTCCAGAATGCGCGTGGTAGAGCGGTCAGTGGTAAAATCATTCAGCAGGTCAAGGTTTTCGGGATCCATGCAGATCAGCAGTTTGTCCGTCCCGAAATAGTCAAACAGCATCCGCATCATTGTCCGGCGGTGACGGTGGCGTTTTTCCAGCGTGTTCTGGATGCCGCCCAGATCGGGCAATGCCGTGTCCTGTTCGTTAAAAAGGTATTCGATCGCGGGCACATTGGTGACCTGCCGGATACGTTCAAGCACCCGTTTGGCCACATGCCATTTCTTGCACACCACGATCAGCAATTCGCGTTCGCGGCCTAAGGTGCTGTCAGCCTCCCAGAACCGGGTGGCAAAGCGGCGCCCGATACGGCCCCGGCCGGTCAGGAACCTGTACAGGCTGCCGCCTTCGTTGCTGATCTGGAAATTGACGCCCTTGGCCACATAGAGCAGTCCAAGCCTGCGCTTGAGGTCTTTTGCCTCTGGGCTGATTTTGCGCGCGAAAAGATAGTCCTGAGACATCAGCATTTCATAGTGGTCGTTATAGAAGTTCACCGGCATCCCGTAATCGGTGAACATCAAGAAGGTCAGCGTGCGCGAGCGGATTTCCTGGTCGGGGACCAGATGCCTGACGATGGTTTGGAAATAGGTTTCATCCGGAATCCAGGTGGTTCGAAAGAAACGCACAACATCACGGCGTTTCCGGGTAAATTCCATCACCTTTTCAATCGTTTCGCGCCGCAGACACCACCATTGGCTGCCGATCATTATTTTCAGGTCCTGCGGTATCTTGCGCGTGAGGCCCAGCCGCTTTTGGACTTCATACAGGAAATAGAACAGCTTTTTATGTTCGCGTTCATTGACCAGATGGCGGTAGATCAGCCGTTCCTCGCGCCATCCAGTCTTGATCCAGTTGCTTTCGAAAAAATCAAAGCTTTCGACGAAATCTGCATCATTGGCGTCCAGAAACTGATGGGTGTATTCGGCGGACTTGATCGCCATGCAATCCCCCGACAGCATGTAGAAATGCGTGGCGCGCGGAAAGGCATCGAGCGCGGACTGCACGGCGTTCAGCGTTGCCTGCACCAATGACCATGCGCCCCAGCCGCATTTCACCCGTTTTTTGGCGAATGTGACGTTGGGGTTGTTCTTGAGGGCTGTCATGATCTGGGCAAAGTCAGCCGGATCGGCAGAGGCGTCAAAGTGGATGGAGATGAAATCGCCCGCATCTGTCAGGCGTTCCGCCTGCCGGATAACGGCATCGGGATCCTTGTGACACAGCAGGATATAGGCGATTTTTGCCATTCTGGAAACGATCTGCTCTTTTGCCCTTGGTTGTTTATGTTGATAAAGGTGAAGATGGATTGAATAAACACCATTAATTTGCTTTTTTGCAGCAAAGCGGAACTGTTGCCTAAAACAGTCATAATAAACAGAGGACGAGCGCCATGGGATTTCCGGGAACCTGGATGACAGAGAGCGAGAGCGTGGTCTACCGCGTTGTCCCGAAATGTGCCTGTTCGACGATCGGACAGATCATGTATTATTCCGATCACGGCACGTTTTTTGACGGCGACATCCATGATGCCAAGTCAGGCATGCATAAATGGGCGTTGGACCCTTCGCAGGCCCCGATCATGACCAACGTGCGCAATCATGCCTCTTTTGCCTTTACCTGCGTGCGCAACCCCTACACGCGGGTCCTTTCGTCATTCTTTGACAAGATCTGCGGTATTCAGCGGAACGGCAAGCGGTATCGCGGAAACATGGTGCCGTTGCTGGTCCAGAAATACGGGATCGAGGTTGGGGGCGAGGATGGCAAACAGGACTTTGACCAGATTGCCAGTTTCCGCCGCTTCTTGTTGTTTGCCCGTGACACCATCCGCTGGCGCCGCCCCATGGACCCTGACATTCACTGGTCTGCGGTTTCTGGCCATGTCAGCACCTTCATTGCCAACGGCGGCACCTATGACAAGATCATCTGGACCGAGAGTTTCAATGAGGGGATGCAGCAGGTTCTGGATGCGATAAAGACCCCTCATCCCGTCAACCTTGAGGAAATCCCACGCTTTAACGAAAGCGAAGGGCATGGACCCAAGCGCGCGCATCCAGTTGAGGATTATTTCGACGACCTGTCGATGCATCTGGTGCGCGAAATCTACAAGCGTGATTTCGATCTGTTCAAATATGACTTTGACAATCCGGGCAACAAGATGCCGATTGGCGAAATAGATCTGGATGAGGTGCACGCGAAGCTGGGCGATTGAGCGGGGCCGCGTTGGTCCCGGTGGGCGGCATGGACGGCCTTTGACCTCGCGTGGGTGCACAAGTCGCTCAGGCGGTGACTTGCACGCGCGGGGATGCCAGCTTAAATGGCAGGTATGGCACAGGTCAAATCATCATCCAAATCGGACCCGAACTACAAGGTCATCGCAGAGAACCGTCGCGCACACTACGATTACGCGATCGAGGAGGATATCGAGTGCGGTATCATGCTTGAAGGGTCAGAGGTAAAATCGCTGCGCAACGGCGGGGCGAATATTGCCGAAAGCTATGCGGCTGTTGAGGATGGGGAACTGTGGCTGGTGAACAGCTATATCGCGCCCTACAAACAGGCCAAGACCTTTGGCCACGAAGAACGCCGCCGCCGCAAGCTGCTGGTCAGCCGCAAGCAAATGGCAGACCTGTGGAGTGCGACCCAACGCAAGGGGATGACGCTGGTGCCACTGGTGATGTATTTCAACCATCGCGGCATGGCCAAGGTCAAAATCGGCATCGCCAAAGGCAAGCAAAACCATGACAAGCGCGAAACCGCCGCCAAGCGTGATTGGTCACGTCAGAAATCCCGCCTGCTGAAAGACCACGGTTAGGATGTGACCGCCCTGCTGGTCGGTCTGGCCTGCTGAAACCTGCCGTCTTTGACAGCTGTGCCGGTATTGCACTGCACCAAGAGGCCCCCGTGACGCGGGCGCACTCTTGCCAGTTTCGACGCGCAGCGCTAGGCAAGGTCAGACCCGCGAGGAAAGGAACGCCCATGTCTGATGATCCCAAGACACTCGTGTCAACCGCATGGTTGGCAAAGCATCTCAAGGACCCTGATCTGCGTTTGCTGGATGCATCTTGGTACCTGCCCGATGCTGGCCGCGACCCAAAAGCGGAATATGAGGCCGCCCATATCCCCGGCGCGCGGTTCTTTGACATTGATGAAATTTCCGATGCGCGCTCTGAGCTGCCGCATATGGCCCCCCCGGTGGAAAAATTCATGTCCCGGATGCGGGCCATGGGTGTGGGCGACGGGCATCAGGTTGTGGTCTATGATGGCGCAGGATTGCTGTCGGCCGCGCGGGTCTGGTGGCTGTTCAAGCTGATGGGACAGGACAATGTCGCCGTTCTGGATGGCGGCCTGCCCAAATGGGTGGCCGAAGGCCATGAGACCGAAGACATGCCGCCCATCCCGCGCGATCGTCACATGACGGTGCGGTTGCAGAACCAGCTGGTGCGCGATGTGACCCATGTGGCCCATGCCTCCAAACTGGGCACGCCGCAGATCGTGGATGCCAGATCCGCAGAACGGTTTCGCGGCGATGCGCCCGAACCCCGCGAGGGGCTGCGCGCAGGGCATATCCCGGGCGCACGAAACGTGCCCTACACGCTGCTCTTGAATGACGACAAAACGATGAAAACCCCCGATCAGACCCGCGCCATTTTCGAGGCGGCCGGTGTTGATCTGGACCAGCCGATCATCACCTCCTGCGGGTCAGGCGTGACAGCAGCCATCCTGGCGCTGGCGCTGGAACGTATGGGGCACAAGGACTGGTCACTTTATGATGGATCATGGGCCGAATGGGGGATGTTCCCGACCGTGCCCGTCGCAACCGGAGATGCATGATGTTTGAAACCCTCAAGGCGCAGCCAGCAGATAAGATCCTGGCCCTGATGCAGATGTACCGCGACGACCCGCGCGATACCAAGGTCGACCTTGGCGTGGGCGTTTACAAGGATGCCACGGGCCTGACCCCGGTGATGCGCGCGGTCAAAGCCGCGGAACATCAAATCTGGGAAACCCAGGACAGCAAGGTCTATACCGGGCTTGCCGGTGATCCGGCATTCGCGGATGCGATGATCGCGCTTATCCTGGGCGATGCGGTGTCGCGTGGCTCTGTGGCGGCTGCATCACCGG